>Ga0256829_1000716_pt1 | contig 30713 bp, 21 predicted proteins | sample 131447metaG_FD_185979 | JGI IMG/M metagenome (GOLD analysis project Ga0256829, IMG submission 185979) | Hydrothermal vent microbial communities from Lau Basin, Pacific Ocean - 131-447 | ecosystem: Environmental > Aquatic > Marine > Hydrothermal vents | place: Pacific Ocean: Lau Basin | collected... | reverse complement strand
CGTCGAATAAGTCGGGTGCCCTGACCTCTGCCAACATCGCAAGGAGAACTATCATGACGAGCGGCATTCAAGCCGGGCGGCGGGAAAGCTGTGCTTATCCTCTTGACGAATGGTCATCGGAGTTCTCGACGCCGCTGCCCATGGGCTTGGCGGCGCTGGCGGCAGCACAGATCACATCGCGCGATCTGGTGCTGGAGCCATCGGCTGGAACGGGCCTTCTGGCGGTCCTCGCGGAAATCGCGGGCGGCAGCCTCGCGCTGAACGAGCTTGCCGACACCCGCGCCGACCTTCTGCGCCTTCTCTTTCCGGGTCATCCCGTCACCACATTCGACGCAGCACAGATCGACGATCATCTCGACGCGGGCGTCCGCCCGAGCGTCATCTTGATGAACCCGCCGTTCTCGGCGGTGGCCAATGTCGACGCCCGCACCACCGAGGCGACAGCGCGGCATCTGCGCTCTGCGCTCGCGCGCCTGGTCCCCGGCGGACGGCTGGTCGCCATCACCGGTGCGTGCTTCGCGCCCGATTCCCCGGCTTGGGCCGAAACCTTTGGCTGCCTGACCGAGACCGCGCATCTGGTCTTTACAGGTGCCGTATCCGGTGCCGCGTTTGCCAAACATGGCACCAGCTTCGAGACGCGGATTTCGGTCTTCGACAAATGCCGCGGCGGCGAGGCGGGCGGCATCACAGCCGATCTGGCGCGCCCGATTTCGCCTGATGTCGCCAGCCTGCTGTCGCTGATTACTACCCATGTCCCCCCGCGCCTTGCGCTGGCGCAGGTCGCACCCGCCGGGCAGGGCCCTTCTTCCCCCTTTCCGGGAAATCCTGCCCGCGCCACGCGCGCTGCCATCGGTACATCGCGCGCGACCCCTGCGGCCAGTTCCCACCAGTCCAGCGCACAAATCGAGGCCGAAGATCTGGCCTATGCGCTGCGCGATGCGACTGAGGAGGCCAATACCGCGCGCCTTTCCGACGCGATCTACGAGACCTTCCGGCTTCAGGCCATCGACATTCCCGACGCGGCACCGCACCCGACGAAGCTGGTGCAGTCGGCGGCGATGGCGTCCGTCGCGCCCCCGAAACCTTCCTACCGCCCGAAACTGCCCGCCGCCGTTCTGCACGAGAGCCTGCTCTCTGACGCCCAGCTTGAAACGGTGATCTATGCGGGCGAGGCGCATTCTGCGCACCTCGCCGGCTCGTGGACTGTCGATGAAACCGGCGACATGGTCTCGGCCGCGCCCGACGATGCCACGGACGCTGTCCGTTTCCGCCGCGGCTTCTTCCTTGGCGACGGCACCGGGGCGGGCAAGGGCCGCCAGTCGGCCGGGATTGTGCTCGACAACTGGGCTCAGGGTCGGCGCAAGGCGCTCTGGATCTCGAAGAGCGACAAGCTTCTCGAGGACGCTCAGCGCGACTGGTCTGCCCTTGGCCAGGAGCGGCTGCTGGTCACGCCGCTGTCGCGTTTTGCACAAGGCCGCGACATCCCGCTCTCCGAGGGCATTCTGTTCACCACCTATGCCACGCTGCGCTCCGAGGAGCGGGGCGCAAAAAAGTCCCGCGTCGACCAGATCGTCGACTGGCTCGGGGCTGATTTCGACGGGGTGATCTTGTTTGACGAAAGCCATGCCATGGCCAACGCCGCCGGATCAAAGGGCGAGCGCGGCGATGTCACGGCCTCGCAGCAGGGCAGGGCGGGCCTGCGCCTGCAGCATAAGCTGCCCAATGCCCGCGTGGTCTATGTTTCGGCCACCGGCGCAACCTCGGTGCACAACCTCGCCTATGCGCAGCGCCTCGGGCTCTGGGGTGGCGAGGACTTTCCGTTTTCGACGCGGGCGGAATTTGTGCAAGCTATCGAAGCTGGCGGTGTTGCCGCGATGGAGGTCCTGGCCCGCGATCTGCGGTCGCTTGGCCTCTACACGGCGCGCTCGCTGTCCTATGACGGCGTCGAATACGAGATGCTGGAACATGCGCTGACGCCGGAGCAGCGCGGGATATATGATGCATATGCGCTCGCCTTCGGAGTCATACATCGGAACCTGTCCGCGGCGCTGGAAGCGGCCAACATTACTGGCGAATCCGGCGGTACGCTGAACCGCCAGGCCAAGTCCGCCGCCCGCTCGGCTTTCGAGTCCGCCAAGCAGCGCTTCTTCGGCCATCTGCTGACCTCGATGAAAACCCCCACCCTGATCGCCGCCATCGACGCTGATCTCACCGCAGGCCATGCGGCTGTCATCCAGATCGTCTCGACAGGTGAGGCGCTGATGGAGCGCCGCCTGTCGGAGATCCCCACGGACGAGTGGAACGATGTGCGGGTGGATATCACGCCAAGAGAGGCTTGCCTGGACTACCTCGCCCATTCCTTCCCGGTGCAGCTCTATGAGCCGTTCACCGATAGCGAAGGCAACCTCTCCTCGCGGCCCGTCACGCGCGACGGCCAGCCGGTGGAATGTCGCGAAGCTGCGCGCAGGCGCGACGCGCTGATCGAGCATCTGGCCTCGCTGCCGCCTGTGCCTGGGGCGCTCGACCAGATCGTCCAGCGATTCGGCACTGATCTGGTGGCGGAAGTGACGGGCCGCTCGCGCCGCATCGTGCGCAAGGGCGAGGGGCACGTCGCGCGCCTCGTCGTCGAAAGCCGGGCGGGGTCGGCCAATCTCGCGGAAACCGCCGCCTTCATGGATGACCAGAAGCGCATCCTGATCTTCTCGGATGCGGGCGGCACGGGGCGCAGCTACCACGCCGATCTTGGCGCGAAAAACCAGCGCCTGCGGGTCCACTATCTGCTGGAACCCGGCTGGAAGGCGGATGCGGCCATCCAGGGTCTTGGGCGTACCAACCGCACCAATCAGGCGCAGCCGCCGCTGTTCCGGCCCGTTGCTACCGATGTGAAAGCAGAGAAACGCTTCCTCAGCACCATCGCGCGCCGCCTCGACACGCTCGGGGCGATCACGCGCGGCCAGCGTCAAACCGGCGGGCAGGGGCTGTTCCGGCCCGAGGACAACCTCGAGAGCCCCTATGCCCGCGATGCCCTGCGCCAGCTTTACCGCCGCCTCTATCGCGGTGATGTTGCGGGCTGCTCGCTCGGGGCGTTTGAGGATGCGACCGGTCTCAGCCTGACCGATGACAACGGTCTGAAGGATGACCTGCCCCCGATCACGACTTTCCTCAATCGCCTGCTCGCGCTGACGATCGACATGCAGGCCGTGCTGTTCTCGGTCTTCGAGGAACTCCTCGACCAGCGAATCGAGGGCGCTATCGCTGCCGGGGTCTACGACCTCGGGCTCGAGACGCTGCGCGCCGAAAGCTTTCGCGTCACGGATGCGCGGGTGATCTACACCCATCCCGGCTCCGGCGCGGAAACCCAGCTGCTGACCATCGCCGAAAAGCGCCGCAACACGCCGACCGCGCTCGCGGATGCGCTCGACTGGCTCGACGACCCGAAGGCGCGGCTACTGGTCAACAGCCGCTCCGGCCGGGCAGCCGTGCAGGTGCCTGCCACCAGCCTTATGCTGGATGATGGCACCATCGAGCCGCGGCTACGTCTGATTCGGCCGACCGAGGCAAGCACGGTTCCGGCCAAGATCATGGACGACACCCATTGGCTCGAAGCCGACCGCGCGGCCTTCACTGAAGCCTGGACGGCAGAACTGGCTGAAGTGCCGGAGTTCTCGGAAACCACCCTGCATATCGTGGCGGGCCTCTTGCTGCCGATCTGGAAGCAGCTCCCCCAGGATGAAACCCGCGTCTACCGGCTGCAGACCGATGACGGTCAGCGCATCATCGGTCGCCGCGTTTCGCCGTCTTGGGTCGCGACCACACTGGCGAGCGACGCGCCGAAGCTCACGGCGGCGCAGGTCCATGCCCTTGTTCTGGAGGGCAAGACGGTCGTGCGCTTGGCCGAAGGGATGGAGCTGCACCGCTCGCGCGTCATGGGCGTCAACCGGATCGAGCTGTCGGGCTTTTTGGGTGCCGCCAAGGACCGGCTCAAGGCAGATGGGTTCTTCTCGGAAATTATCGCCTGGAAGCTGCGGCTCTTCTGCCCAGCAGACTCGAGCGGCATCGCAGTGCTTGATCGTCTGCTTGCACGTTGTCGCGTGACAGGACTACATGCGCATGGAGGGTGCTGAGCCATGTATTCCGAGACTGAAGATGTGATCCGCGCTCTGGCGGAGAACGCAGAGAGCGTGTGTCGCGCCTACCTTCCCGCCGGACGGCGGGAAGGGTCCTACTGGATCGTCGGCGATTTGCAGAACAACCCCGGCCGGTCGCTCTTCGTGCGGCTGACTGGACCCACATCAGGACCGGGAGCCCGTGGCAAATGGCAGGACGCGGCTGTCGGACAGCATGGCGATCTCCTCGACATCATCCGCGAGCGAACCGGGATCTCGCGCTTTCCCGATCTTCTGGCCGAGGCCCGAGCGCATCTTGGCCGTCCGCAGCCGGTCCTCCCGAATACGCCAGTGCCGAAGAAGGCCAAAGCCCCCGGTGGCACGCCAGCGGCGGCGGCGCGATTGTTTGCAGCCTCGGTGCCGGTCGCAGGCACGCTTGCCGACACCTACCTCCGCTCCCGAGGCATCACCCAAGGCGGCACGATGAGCGCGCTGCGCTTCCACCCGAAGTGCTGGCATCGGGATGAGGGCCAGACCCGGAGCATCCCCAGACCGGCGCTGATAGCTGCGGTCACCGATGGGGCAGGGGCCTTGCAGGGTGTGCATCGCACCTGGTTGGCACCTGACGGACAGGGGAAGGCGGAGGTCGAGACGCAGCGGCGGGCCATGGGTCACCTCCTGGGCAATGCCGTCAGGCTGACCCCGCAGCACAACATCCTCGTGGTCGGCGAAGGCATCGAGACCATGCTGTCCCTTTCCGAGGCGGCCTCCGGCCTTCCCGTCTGGGCGGCTCTCTCGTCGGGTCACCTCGGGGCGGTCCAGTTGCCGGAGGGGCTGCAGCGCCTTTACATCGCCATAGACCGCGATCCGGCCGGGCAGCGCGCGGCAGAGAGGTTGAGCGCCAGAGCCCTTGATGCCGGGATTGCCGTCCGGGTGCTGGAACCGCGGCTCGGAGATTTCAACGATGATCTCCGGGCGAGCGGCAAGGACGCGCTGCGCCAGCATCTGGCAGGGCAGATCGGGCCAGAGGATCGGCAGCGCCTGTTGGGCTGAGCTGCATCGCGCAAAGGGTGGCCCGGGAGTGCGGGGTAGGGTCCCTGCAGTCCAGTCGTGGCTGTAGATCGTCGCCCTCGCCTTGTTCCCGGGCCTTGCTCATCCACCCGACACCCGAGCGGCCTTCAAGAGATGGGCAGGCGGCCGTCAAAGGGGACGCCCCATCAAGGGCGGCAGGCAAGCTATTTCCGCCGCGGGGGACGAGCCCCCGCTTTGCATCGCGAAACAAATAGCTTGCCTGCCGCCCTCCTCCACATGCGTTCCGGCCCCGAAGGCGGGGTGAAGGGGCGGCCCCCGTGACGGCTTTCGCAGCCCATGAAGGCCGCGCGGGTTGTCGCGCGGATGAGACAGGCCCGGAGGCAAGAAACAGATGACGATCCACACCCACGACGACGCGTATGAACCCGCCCACACCGCATCCCAGACCGCCCATGCGCTCGACGAGTTGCAGCTTTATGGCTTCCGTCCTTTTGATGAGCCCGATCCGCGCCCGATGCCCGATGGGCAGCGCCTTGCGGTCGCCGTCGCCGACATCTTCGATGCCCTCGTCGCGAGCCTTGAAGACACCCGCATGGAACCCGACCTCGAAGAGGTGCTCTGGGGCCAGGTCAACCTCTTTCACCGCGCCACGGCGAGGATTGAGCGGTCGCTCGACGAGAACGAACAGGCGCAGCGCCGCCTCCAGCGCGAGCAGGACGGCTCCGAGGTGAAATCCGTCGAGCTCGAGCGCCTGACGGCCGAAGGCCTGACGCTGATCGAACGACGCAACTGCATGGACATGATGCGCGATCACGCCGCCACCGAGTTTGTCCATCACACGGGATCGACCTGGCGCCCCCGCACCGGCTCGATGGTGAACCGCCAGCACATGACCGCGGCGCTGATCGACAGCCGCGATTTCCTGGCCGCCAAGCGCCGCGCGGAAACCGAGGTGATGCTCCCCGCAGGCCCCAAGGTTGCCCTCACCGGCGGGACCGACTTCAACGATCACCGCCTGATCTGGGGCAAGCTCGATCAGGTCCGGACCAAGTATCCCGACGTGGTCCTTCTGCACGGTGGAAGCCCGAAGGGCGCAGAACTCATCGCTGCCAAATGGGCCGAGGCCCGGGGCGTGACGCAGGTGGCCTTCAAGCCCGATTGGACCAAGCACGCCAAGGCGGCGCCCTTCAAGCGCAACGACGCCATGCTGGATGTGCTGCCCGTGGGTGTTCTGGTTTTCCCCGGCACGGGTATCCAGGAGAACCTTGCCGACAAGGCCAAGAAGCTCGGCATCCCGGTCATGAAGTTCGAGAAGGGGGCGTGAGCCCCCTTTCCCCTCTCGGGGAAATCGAGGTGGCAGGGAATGCGTCCATTTGATATTATGGAAGAAAGTCCGCTGGATCACGATATGTCTCACTCTGTCGCTCAACTTGAGGTGTTCCCGACCGACCTGCAGATGCGGCGGATCGATCCAGCCTGCAACATGCGCCGCTTTTACCGCATGAGCATTCAACCCGATCTCTTTGGGGGCGCCAGCCTGGTGCGCGAATGGGGCCGCATTGGCGAACGTGGGCAGATGATGATCGAGCCGCATCCCGATGAAGGGCGCGCCGTCACCGCGCTGATGAAGCTTGCCGCGGTGAAGAAGCGGCGAGGGTATGCATGACGCGCGCGCGTACGAAACGGCGCGAAACCAACGTAAGGGGAGGGGATGACACTCGACACTGACAAGATCGATGATGCGGCCATCGCGATCCTCAGCCTGACGCTGCATGACGGTGATCGGGTCTGGAAGGGGATCGATTGGAACATCACAGACCGGCTTTTTGAGAAAGGCCTGATCCATGATCCCAAAAACAAGGCGAAGTCGCTGAGCCTGACCCCAGAGGGGGTCGCGCATGCGCGGGAAATTCTCGCGCGGGAGTTCAGCAAGGCCGAGTGACGGGCGGCTTTGCGGGCGACCTTCCAGTCGTTCGCTGCATCTGCGCGCAATTTGCCCGCATCCGCAGCATCAGCAACGTGCAGGGCGGACACCGGACCTTCGCTGTCGGTGCGATGCTTTCATTCGGTTTTGATGGGAGCAGACATTCAGGTGGCAGAAAGTCAGGTTATGTTCTGCACCGCCACAGGACCGTTGCGAGTCCAAGCGTAAAGTGTGCACCGCTTGGTGTTCGGCTGGATCGGCTATCATAACCTTGTAAAAAGGCCCTTAATCGCATATCCGTCGAACTGAACAAAGAGGAGATCTGACGTGCAATTCCAGCTCAACACCGACAGCCACATTCTGGGTGATGAGCGTCTCGCCCAAATAGCCGAGTCAGCCGTTACCAGTGCATTGGGTCATCTGACTGATCGCCTGTCACGTATCGAGGTGCATCTGGTCGATGTGAACGGGGCCAAGGGCGGTGCGGATGATATTAAGTGCACGATCGAGGCGCGACCCGAAGGGATGCAACCGCAGACCGTCACCCATAGCGACAACGACGTCGACGCGGCTTTGCGCGGGGCCGGTAAGAAACTGCGCGCGCTGCTGGACAACGAGTTCGGCAAGCTCGACAAGCGGCGCTGATCCGGACGACGTCCGGCCTTGCCTGTGCAGGGCCGCCTGAATTTGAGCAATACAGGTTCCCGTATGGGCTGATCTTTTTATCGAGAGGAGCGAGCCGGAAAATCGTTTCTCAACCGTCGCAACTTTCGCCGCCACGTCAAGCGGCGTCACCCCTCCAATTTGCCGCAGGTTCAATCCAAGCGGCAGTGGCGTGGTCGATCATCACAGCCTTGCGTTGGAATTCCCGAGAACGGGCAAGTCATTGACGACAAGTAGCCATATCAAATCGCGAGCCACCCGACCTGCGACGGGGCGGAGCTTCGCTTGGCTCTTTGGAGTTCGCAAGGCTTCGGCACACTGGTTGGGATGTCAATCAGAATAGGAGACACGAATGCGTCGGCCCGTCCGTTCGACGAAGATACTTGGTGATGTCGGCGCCGTTTTTCGCGTGTCGGTTGCGATCGTCGCGATCTTCGTACTGGCTGCGGCGATCGCGCCCGTGGCGGTTGAGCGTGTGGCGCGGGCCGTGCTGCATGCGACAGCGGTGAACGTCGGCTGGATGTACCTTCTGGTCATGACGGGATTCGTCTTTTTCGTGCTGTTCCTTGGCCTGTCGCGGATCGGAACCATAAGATTGGGGGCCCCGGACGAGCGCCCCGAGTTCTCATTTCAAAGCTGGCTTGCGATGATCTTTTCGGGCGGCATGGGCGTTGGCCTCGTGTTTTGGGGCGTGGCCGAGCCGATGATGCATTTCAACGCCCCTCCGGTCGACTCCGGGCTGCCGCGCACGGCCGAGGCGGCACAGACCGGCATGCTCTATGCCTTCTTTCACTGGGGGTTGCACCAATGGGCGACTTTTGCGCTGGTGGGGCTTGCCCTCGCCTATGTCCGGTTTCGCCACGAAAGCCATGGCTTGATAAGCGAAACCTTCCGCCCTCTTTTGGGAACTCGCGTGGATGGCGGCTGGGGCAAGGCGATTGACGTGCTGACGGTCGTCTCGACGGTCTTCGGCGTGGCCACGACGCTGGGGCTTGGCGCGTTGCAGATCAACAGCGGTGTCTCACAGCTGACCGGCATCCCCTACGGCTTCCCGGCGCAACTGGTGATCCTCGCTGTTATCGGCATCCTCTTCACACTCTCGGCGATGACCCCTCTGGACCGTGGCGTACGGCTACTGAGCAATGCCAACATGATGCTTGCGGCGGCGCTTCTTGGCGCGGTACTGCTCTTTGGGCCGACATCCTTTATCTTCGGGGTCTTTACCCAAACCCTGGGCGAATACCTGGGCAACGTCATCCAGATGAGCCTTGTCACCTCGCCTTATTCGGATGGCGCGTGGGTTGAGCAATGGACCATGTTCTACTGGGCTTGGGGGCTGAGCTGGGCGCCGTTTGTCGGGAGTTTCATCGCCCGGATTTCGCGTGGGCGAACCATCCGCGAATTTGTCCTGGGCGTGATGATCGTGCCGGTGGCACTGAGCATGTTGTGGTTTTCGACCTTCGGCGGCGCGGCCATCCAGTTCGAGATCTTCGAGAATGCCGGTATCGCCGACGCCGTTGCGACCGAGGTTCCGGCCGGGCTCTATGCCCTGCTCGATCAATTGCCTGCCAGCGGGGTGCTGACCGTCGCGTCCATCGCGCTTGTCGGCATGTTCCTCGTGACCTCGGCGGACTCGGCCACGTTCGTGCTTGGCATGTTCACGTCAAAAGGCGTGCTCAACCCGACACGCGCGGTGCGGGTGCTTTGGGGCTCCTTGCAGATGGTGCTGGTCGTAGTGCTGCTTCTGGCCGGGGGGCTGGAGAGCCTGCGGACCGTTTCGATCATCGCGGCGTTCCCGTTCATGCTTTTGATGATCCTGCTCGCGGTCTCGCTTTACCTTGACCTGTCGCAGGAGATCGCGACCCGCGATGAGACAGCGCGCCTTCTCGAGCAGCGGATCGAACGCCTGCTGCTGCGGGAATCCGAACGCGAGAAGGCCGAGAAGGCCGAGGCCGAAGTTCATCCGACCGTCCCAGAAAACGGACAGTCGGACGAGGCACCTGATGAACGGAACGGCAGCGCCAGTCCGTGAGCGCACAGTTTTAGGGAAGCTGAGCTGTGACGCGCATCTGGTGCTTGAGATCAGCTCTGGGCTGTGAAGACGGCCCAGTCTTTTAGATTGCGATAGCTTCGGCGATACCCGAAACCGTCATTCAGGAACAAAGCCGAGCGCTTGGTGCCGATGTTGTCGTGATGGGACCAGTGGCCAGAACCGGCCTGAGTGGGGTGTTCATCGGCAATACCGCCGAAAACAGCATCAATACGCTCGAATGCCCCGATCTTGCGGTGAAGCCTGATGGCTTCATAAGCCCTCTCGACCAACCGTGTGGAACGGCAGAGACCTAAAAACTCCCGAACGCCATGCCAAGCGCGATAATCAAGGAGCAAGCGATGGTCGGCACAACAACTGCCACCACAAAGATATCGCCATAGGCCTGCCTGTGCGTCATGCCACAAATGCCCAGAAGGGTGACGACAGCGCCATTGTGCGGCAGCGTATCCAACCCCCCGGTGGCCACCGCAATGACACGATGCAACAAGGCGGGATCAACGCCCTGTAGGGTTGCCTGCGCTATAATTGATGGCCCCAGCACGTCCAGCGCAATTGACATGCCCCCCGATGCGGACCCTGTAATCCCGGCAAGGGCCGCCGATGATAGCGCCGCTGAGATGAGCGCATTGCCACCTGCCAATCCGTCAAGGCTTTGCCGGAAGACGTCAAACCCCGGCAGGGTGGCTATGACGGCGCCGAACCCTACAAGACTTGCTGTGTTGAACAGGGGAAGCAGGGCAGACTCCGCGCCGTCGTTCAGGGACTGCATAACCCGTGGCGGGCGGCTGAGGATCAAGGCCAAGATCAGTGCCACAGCAAGCGCCGTAATGACTGACCAAAGCCCTCGCAAACGAGACAAATCGGTCGCGCCATAGGCGGCATCGGCCAGATATCCGGTATCCAGCAGGGGTAACACGACGCTGCCCATGATCAGCGTAACGACCCCGACCGACAGGATCGGTGCGGCGGCTCTCCAGAGCGGCAATGCTCCAGAGGTTGTCGGCGTATTGGTTACGGCAGCCACGTGGTGACCGGCAAGCTTGCGCACCCGCCATTGCAGCCAGACCAAACCGAGCACCAACATTACCGCACCGGCAATCAGCCCCAGTCCGGGGGCCGCAAAGGCCGTGGTCCCGAAGGTCGCCATGGGGATCGCGTTCTGGATGGACGGCGTGCCGGGCAAGGCGGTCATGGTGAACGTGAAGGCACCCAAGGCTATGGAAGCGGGGATCAATCTTTGCGGAAGACCAGTTTGCACAAAAAGCGCGTGGGCCAGCGGCCAAGCTGCGAAGGCCACTACGAACAGCGATACACCGCCATAGGTCAGCAGGGCACAGGCCAGAACAACCGCGAGGATCGCGTTTTTCGCACCCAGGGCCGATGCAATCGCACTGGCCAAACGCGCTGCGGCACCTGATGCTTCCATCACCTTTCCAAAAAGCGCACCTAGTAAGAACAACGGAAAGAAGGCGATCACAAACGCCCCCGCTGCTTGCATGAAGATCTGCGTATAGCCCGCAAGAACGGGTGCGCCTGATGCGAATGCAGCAAGCGTCGCGAGCACTGGTGCAAGGACCAGCACAGATATACCGCGCCATGCCCCTGCGATCAGTAGAGTCAGCGCCAAAAAGATCAGGATAACACTCATGCCTACGCCTCTTGCTGCGATGCAGCATAAGCGAACAACAGGAAGTCGTGAAGGAATTTAAAGATTGGTTTGTGCGCTGACTGACGATTCAGTCGATGAAATGCTGCGCGATGTACGAGTGGCCGCTTCGACGGGCCGCACCACAGCATTGGAGCGGCATGGTAAATGGCAGCAAAGGGCCGAACACGATGCCGCACCTGCGAAAGAGGCTTCCATGCTGCGATGTGCGTGACTGTCTGCAATGGTGAAGGTTTCGACATTGGCAAGCCCCGCAAGCGGGGCCGGGCTGCTGAGGCTCCGCCCTGAATTCTGACCTTGCTGTCTTCCTGTGCCAATACGTCTTGGTCTGTCTCATCCTGAGCCACCCCAAGCCGTTTGTCACATGGTCGCCATCACGATCCGCTTTCAGCTCTGACGGGTCTGCATCCCTGTTGCAAGGCGGACGCTGCCGCCAGGCGAAGCCGAGGGGCTCTAGTGTTCGCCACCTGGCATAAGATTCCGAAGGGCTATGCGTCTGGCTTCTGGTCGAACAGAATAACATGCGCGCCTTCTTCACTGTCAGGGTTGCCTACCAGCACGAACGGCATATCCGACCCGTACTTCTCGTAGAGACAGCGGTATTTCATCTGGCCGCTGAGCGGATCGCGCACTTGGTCATAGCGAAAGCTGTGCTGAACGCCGTCTTCGATCCAGGCCTTGACGCCATCGGGGGTCACCAGTGCAAGCGGCGCGCCGTCCAGCAAGATTGTCTCGCCAACGTTGAAAATCTCTTTCATCTCATGGGTCTCCTATCGGTTCTCTTTGGTAGCGTTGCAAGCCGTCGTCGCCTTTGCAACGATCTCTGCCCCGCGTGTTCTCTCTCTCGGTGTCATTGCCCCCGGATCACAATCGTGTCCTGCTCAGCTCGCTCGCGAGCATTTTAGGGCTGGAGGCGGTCTATCCTGCGTCCTCATAGGGCTCGTACCTCAGGTTCGCACCGTCCGACGGCTCAAAGTCATCGGACCATCTTGTACGGCGCATGCCGCAGATCCACTGGAACACGACGCCAACCTCGACATCTTCACCGTTTACCGTCGCCCAAATGACTTCGACCGGGTAACCCGCATATTTCTTCATGCTCAACTCCTGACCTCCATTTGGTCGGAGCCGCAGTTATCAGGTGGCAGGTATATGCCTGTACCTATATATGCTTGGCCAACACAAAACGGAGTTTACAAACTTGCTTTACAGGCCTCTACATATTGCGCTCTTTCTGGGCGCGGCTTCATCGGCTGTCGCTGCCGAGTGGGAGATCGGCTTGTCGCGAGGTCTGGAGACCTATGCTGCGACTGCAAACGACGGAACTTTGCTCTTAGTTTGCGATCCTGACCGTGTCTACAACCCAAACGTGAGCCATGCGTACTTTTTGTCGCGTTTTGACGATGACCAATTCCCGCAACAAGTTGTTCTTCTCGCGGCGACCGGAGAGCAGGCTGCCTTTTCTGTGCAGGACGGGATCGCAACGCAACGCGATGCTGATCCTGCCGAATGGGCACAGCTCATCGACATGATCGAGGCGGGCGGTCAGATCGCTGTCGTGACCGCACGCGATGCCTTTACGCTGGATCAGGACGCGCTGCCCGGGCTTCGATGCCGCTGATCTTTTGAGCGAGCTCTTCGATCTCGGAGTTCAGCAACACCTTGCCGAAGGCGGATAGCAGTTGCGTCACCCCATAGACGTTGAGCGGGTCATCAATGCTCGTCTGCAGCGCTGCCACATGGGCGACGTCGAGCCTGATCATCGATTTCATGAAGGGGGCACCAGTGCCTTTGGGCTCGGCCAGGCGTGGTCGTGCAGCGGAGGCAACCTCATGCCAGGTCGCGGTGTCGCGCAGGTTTTGCATGCGGGCGCGAACCGCTTTGATCAAGGCACGCCGAACGTAGTCCGGATCAAGGCCAGATCGTTCTGCCAGCGCCTCAATCCGTGCCTGATCCTCAGCTCCGATGCGCACGTAATAGGTTCGAGACTGCCCTTCGGTGCGAGTGCTGCAAGCATCATCCGCCACCGGCTGGGTGGATACCCCCGAGTTGATGCGCGCCGTTTCAGCCGCGGCTGCCTTTTCCCCTTTCCGGGGTTCTTTCTTGTCCACTGAATTTGCCGCTGGGCCTTCTGTCGCGACCGCTGCCGCCGCACTCTGATTAAATGCGGCATATTTCGTGGCGCTCGTGGCGAACTGCCGCGATTGCGCCAGCCTGTCTTCGTTCGAGACAGCGGTCCCGGACCGGCTTGGAATCTTCCTAGCCATTGGCAGCGTCCACCATGGCCTCGATGTCGCAAAGGACATCGCTGCACAGTGTCAGGGCTGAGGAAAGATGCCCCGCTTGCAACCGATGACGAAGATCTTGTTCATAAATGTCCCGCACATATCCCAGTGGTCCGGTCAGCGGCATGCGCTGGATCGCAGTGAGATGGGGCACCGGCGTGGGCAGGAGCGGCAGGGTTGAAATCACCTCGAAGACCTCAAGGTCCTGCCGGTGAACCCTGCGTCTTGCCGCATCACGCTCAAAGTCATCGCCTGCGGTCACGAAATCGATCGCGCGTTTGTCCGCGTTCATCAATACGGCTGAAAACAGCGGGGCGGGGTCATCCGGCCCGAGGGTCTCGATCATGCGCATAACCCATGTCAGGGTTTTCAGGGCCGCCACGAAATCCGATTGTACCGGCACGGACGGTACCAGGACCATGTCGCAGGCCAGCGCCAGTGTTTCGGTGTCGGGGTGCTCGCCGGGGCGGGTGTCGATCAAAACCAGATCCACACCTTCAGCCTCAAAGCCGTCCAGCGCGTGGTAAAGGCCTTCAACGGTCTCGGGGGCATCGGCCACGGTCAAGCCTGTGGGCCATGGAAGGCGTGGCAGATCACCGAAGTCGGCGCGCGCGCTTTTTGATTCCCATTCGAGGATCTGCTTGTCAGCATCCGCATCCATGACATGCACACGGCGGCCGCGTGCGAGCATGGCGGACGCAAGCATCTGTATGAGAGTTGTCTTTCCCGAACCGCCCTTCGCGGAGATGGCCGTCACAACAAGCATTCCTCGACTCCATAACGTATATCTTGCGCCGTTATGGCGATGCCTCGGGATGGCGTCCACACCTTGCGTGATACAGGCGTTCAACCTTTGGGTCAGACAGATGTGCAGCTGCTGAGGCGATGTGCTGTTTTGGCGATCATCTGCGTACGCGTTCGGTCAATCGGTCAGCAGGTCACTCACGCCAACCCTCATTGCAGCGTCCATCCTTTTCCCCATCGCGTCGTTGTGGCAATTTCCGAATGCTGCCATCAGCCTTCGAGGTGTCGCGTCACCTGACCATCGACTATCCGTATCAGCGCCGACGTAATACGCACGGTGCTGCGCAGGCGGTCCAATCCCACAAGGCCTTCTTCTCCTTCCGGGAAAACCCCTTTGAGCATTCAACGCCAACGAAGGGATATCGTGTCGGCTGCGCCGACGTCATTCCCGCGCCTGTTCAGGATCCGGGCCTACGTCCCGGATCGCGGCGCGGGGGAGGCGGTGTCCCTTCGGTCTGTTCATTGTCGCGCGGGGTTTGCAGCAGGCATGGCCAAGGCCCTGCCTGCTGATCACCGAAGGTGCGACAACGGACCGAAGGGACGTTGACAGGAACGGTATTGTGTATGACAAAACTTGTGCGGCGACTCATTAGAGTTTTCGTGTTTACAAAAACTATCTAATGATAAATCTTGCCGCCTATGTCCAAACGCCTCTCCACCATAGCCCGACAAGAGGTTCTCCGGCTTGCCGCGCAAGGGCTTGGCGATGGGGAGATCGCCGTGCGTGTTGGCTGCTCCCGGCCCACTGTCGCCCGCGTGCGGGCGCGCGGTGTGGTGACGGATCGAACCACAAAGGGCCGCGTGCTGCAGGTTCGGGTGTCCGCCCGTGAGGCTGAAGCATTCGAGGCGCTTGTGGCTGAGACTGGCATGACCACGTCGGGTTTGCTCCGGCACATGATCCGTCTCTCATCCGGCATTGTCGCGTTTCGCCGGGACGAGGTCACGGCGCTCAAGGCGTCGGCCAATCAGCTCAATGCCTTGGCGCGCAATCTTGTCCAGATGCTGAAGCTTGCCCATGCGGGCAAGCTGCGGTGGAACGCGCGCGACGCGGCACTGGTCGGTCGGCTTGCGGATCGGGCCGAAGAGGTTGCCCGGGCCGTGCAGGCTTTGCGCGCGGCCTCGCTGCGCGGGTCCTTCGTCCGGGTGTCCGATCTTCGGGACGTTGGGGAGGGGCAGCGCGATGGCTGAAGCACGCACCCTCCAGCAGGCGGTATTAGGCGAGATACTGCCTCATGTGGGGCGGCGTTCTGCAGCCATGGCGGGCGAGGCGCGCGTATCGCCGGGCCGTCGGCGTGGCACGTCCGGCGGGGCAGTTGCGGCAATGTCCTGGAACGCGCTGCGGGTGCCGCAAAGCGTGGTGAAGCGGGTCGGCACGGGCGGGTGTCATTCGCCCAAAGAGTTACGTCGACAGATGAAATACATTCTGCGCGACGAGGCGCGGGTCGCAGCCTGGTCGAACCAGATCGGCATCGATCGTGCCTTTGGCGAGCGCGGCATGGAAAATATCATTGCCGATTGGAGTGCTTCCTGGTGCGGGACGCCGAAACGGGGTCACACCGATCACATCATCCTGTCCTTTCCCAAGGGAACCGAGGCGGAGTTGGCGGAAGCCATCTCGCGCGAATGGGCGCAGGAGGTGTTCGGCGGGGATTACCGGGATCGATATCGGTATGTGGCGGCCCTTCATTGCAACACAGATCATGTGCATGCTCATGTTCTTGTCGACAAGGTCGGGATGGAGGACGGCAAGTTCCTCTCGATCAGCCGCCATTCCGAGATCAGCTATGACATGATGCGCGAGCTGCATTCGCAGATCGCGGGCGAGCACGGGCTGGTGCTGAACGCCTCTTCCCGTCTGTCGCGCGGCATCATGGAAAACGCCCCGCGGGACACTGATTTGCAGGCGGCCCGCAAGGAGGGACGGGAGCCAGTGGTTGCCCCGCTGGATCCTGAAAGCCGCGCTCTGCGAGAGGCCGAGATACGCAGACACGCCGAGGGGTATCGGCAGCTGGCGCAACTTGCGGGGATGGGCCTGGAGGCCGACACCCCTCCGGATGGATGGATGGGGCGCATCGCGGAGGGCGCAGAGCTTGCCGCCACCAACTTGATGAAAGGAATGCCGGTGAAAGAAGGGTTTGCCGAAGGGGTTGATATCCCCGCTGCCGGAGCGGATGTGATCGGTCGTCTGATCGCCGCCCGCGAGACATTGCAAGCGGAAGCCGACACCGCGTGGAGCGCCATTCAGGACATGGCTCCCGGTGCCGAAAAGGTCGAACTGGAACAGCTCTTTGCGGGGAAGGCCCGCGAAATGGGCAGGCTTCTGGGCCGCGACTTTCTTGCGGATCATTCTTCATCGGTGTCGCCCGAGCGCGATCCCTACAGAGTTCAGGGGATTGCGGGGCTGGCAGCACGGGCAGCAGAGGAGGGCAATCCGCTCGTCGTTGAGGCGGATGCTGCACTGGGTCGTTTCAGAGCGGAATTGGCGCGCGTTCTGGCACCGATGGAGGCACGATTCGAGGAGGCGGGCAGCAGCATCGAAGAAGTCGCTGCCCGTTTCACCGCACCCCATCGCAGCGAGGCGCAACTCGAAGCCTCACGCCCAGTGGACGCCCAGGAGCGCTCGGACTGGCTTGGGCTCGAACGCGACCTGCAGGCGCGCGCGCGTGATGTTTTTGCGGGGCTGCACATGGATCGTGATCTTTTGGCGGATCTGGCGCGTCAGGATATTCTTGACGCGGGGCAGGGCAGTCGCCTTGCCGACATCGCCACGCTGGACAAGCTGATCTCCGACGTGCGGCAAGACCTGCGCGACGGGGATATGGATCAGCTGGCCGCTGGCCGGATCGATCCGCTCATGGACCGCATCGAAGACCCCGGTCTGCGACAAGCCGTGTTCTCGGAGCTAAAGGCCATCGCCGCAGTGGATGCGGGTGATGACATTACCGGGCGCGACAGCGAACCAGCCGCCACCTACCGGACCCGGATCGAGGCTTTCGAGCGCGCCGAGGAGCGGGGGCGCGACCGGGACGATACCAGTGGCGATTACGGCCTCTAGAGGATTCAAAACATGCTGCATGCAATGGAAAGCCGTTGGCGGTATCCAATCGCCATCCTGCTCGGTCTCGGTGTTGGCACCTGGATCGGTGCCGCGATCGCCACGCTCTATCTGATGGCTCGATTTGGCGAAGACCTGGGTGGGTTCGATATTTTCGAACTTTGGCTGCTCAATCTGTCTGATCCACGGGTCAAGGCAAACCCTGCGGTGGAACATACTGCGTGGCTCATCACGGCACTTCCTGCCCTGCTTCTGGCGGCGACAGGAGCTACATCCGTTCATCGCGGGTCGCTCACCGATTATGATGATGCGCATTTCCAGTCGCGTCCCGAGCTCCGCCGCAACCGTATGTCTGCGTCTCTTTCCCAGAACGGCTTTCTGTTCGGCAAGCTCGGGTCACCTGCGTCCCGCGCGCCTTTCGTGTCGGCCACGCCAGATCGCTTCCCACACGCAATGATGATCGCGCCAACGGGCCGGGGCAAAGGGGTAGGCTTCGTTTTGCCGAACCTTTTGCACTTCCAGGGCAGTGCCGTGATCCTTGACGTCAAGGGCGAGAATTTCGAGAAGACATCCATCCACCGCCAAAAGGCGCTGAACAATCAGGTCTGGTACTTTTCGCCCTATGACTACGTTCAGCCCGAGGGCAAGAACGGGCCCGTCCTGACCCGCACGCACCGGTTCAATCCTCTCCAGCGCATTGCCGATCTGCCCAGCCCCGAGCAGCAATACACCGCCGTCAACACCATGGCGGACTTGTTCCTCATCGTCGAAAGCGTGAACGCGCAGAGCTTTTTCCAGGCCGGACGCAGCCTGTTCGTGGCGTCTTGCCTCTATGCCATCGAGACCGGAAAGCCGACGATCGGTGAGGCGCTGCGGATCATGACTGGCGGCGGCAATAAAAAGGAATTCTACAAACGGGCCGCGATGCAGACTGCAAACCCGGTGGTGGCAGAGATTTTCCTGAGCATGGCCGACGAAGTGGACAAGATTCTCGATTCCTATGTCAGTGTGATCCGCGGGGCCGGATTGGAGCTTTGGCTCGATCCGGCGGTGGACCGAGCGACACAGGCAAGCGATTTCGACTTCGGGACGTTCCGACGAGAGCCACAGTCGCTCTATATTGTCGTGCAGCCGGAGCACCTGAAAACACTGGCCCCCCTGATCCGGCTCCTGTTCGCCGATGCCATCGCATGTCTGCAGCGCGCGCATCCCGGACCGGACGAGCCACATCCCGTCATGTTCCTGATGGATGAATTCGACCAACTGGGCAAACAACCCCTGGTCTTGCAAAGCATCAAGACGATCCGTTCCTATGGCGGGCGGCTCTTTATCATCTCGCAGTCGATCCCCGGTCTTGAGGGCATCTACGGCGAAACCGACCGCCGTGCGCTACAGGCCGGTGCGGGTGTACAGATCTACATGACCCCGCAAGATGATCGCACTGCCGACGTGCTGTCCGCAGCCCTCGGCAAACGCACGATCGTGGGCAAGACCAGATCACAGGCAACCGTGCGCAAGCTCTCGGAAAGCGCAAATATCAGCCGTCGCTCGGAAGAACGGGCGCTGGTATCCCCCGCTGAATTGCTGCGTTTCCCGCTCGACAAGGTCCTAGTCCTGCCTGAGGGGCAATATCCAATCAAGGCGGATCACATCCGCTACTATGCGGACCGGCATTTTGAGGAGATCGACAAAGCACGGCAGGGGCATTCCTTGCCCTATCCTCCTGCTGCAGCGCCAGTCTCGAACAGGCCGAAGAAAATCACCCTCGAGCATTCAGAACCTGCAGCACCCGCGGCGATCTCCATGGGCGACAAGGAATTCGAGACTGCGGTGCAGACCTACACAGGCGCGCTACAGGGATACGCAGAAGCCGCGAGGGCACAGCCAAAGAAAACACGATCTGGTCGTAGGCAACGGAGCTCAGGCTTGGCCGGAACTAGTACAGCCTGACCACTTCTAAATCATTAAACAAATAAAAACCAAGGCTTTAGAAGCGCTTACGATCCTAGTCTGGGCTTAGGTAGTGGATTAAGGTGATGGGGCGGCCGATGGCCGAATGCTTGGAGAAGGGCTGACGCTTGGCTTCGCCCAAGGCTCCGAGTTATTCTTTTTGGCAGTGTAAACAGCTTTGCGCATTTATTTTCAAAGCGTTGCACATTCTGCCGCGAGAGTTAGTGTGACATCATTTCCGAACATATGACCTATGGGGGAACTTTTGCGGATTGTCGACAACACAACCACGCTGCTGGGAGATGATCTGAAAAGCGAGCTGTCCGGCGCGTCGAAATTTCGGGTCGCCGCCGCGTGCTTCTCTATTTACGCATTCGATGCCCTGAAAACGGAATTGAGTGAACTAAAAGAGTTCGAGTTCATTTTTACCACACCGACGTTTACCCCAAACGGTGCGATCGACCGCATCAAGAAGGAGAAGCGTGAGTTTTTCATTCCCAAAGGGCGAGCGGCAGAAACGCTTTCAGGCAGCGAGTTTGAAATTCAGCTTCGGAACAAGATGACTCAACGGGCGGTCGCGCGGGAATGTGCCAACTGGATCCGCAAAAAGGCGCGCTTCAAGTCGAACGTCACATCAGCACCGATGCAGCAGTTCGGACATGTGCAGCGGTCCGAGACCGGTGCGGCCTATATGCCGCTGTCAGGGTTTACCGCTGTTGACCTCGGGTATCAGCTCGGGGATGCGGTCTCAAGCTACACACAGGTCATGGATGAGCCCCAGTTTGCGCAGACCTACCTGAACCTCTTTGACCAGATCTGGAATGATGAGGAAAAGCTGCGAGATGTCACGGCCGAAGTCCTTGAGCACATCGAGTCCGTGTACCAGGAGAATCCTGCCGAACGGGTCTACTTCATGATTCTGTTCAACCTGTTCAGCGACTTCCTGAGCGAGATCGATGAGGACGTTCTGCCTAAGGATCGAACCGGTTATCTTGAAAGTCTTGTTTGGCAGAAGCTCTTCAATTTCCAGCGAGATGCCGCCGTCGGCGTTATCAACAAGCTGGAAACTTATAACGGGTGCATTCTGGCCGACAGTGTGGGGCTGGGCAAAACCTTCACGGCTCTGGCGGTGGTGAAGTATTACGAACTGCGCAACAAGGACGTTCTGGTCCTGTGCCCGAAAAAGCTAGCAGACAACTGGCGCAACTATAATGCAAACCTGACCACCAACATTTTCGCCAAGGACCGGTTTCGATACGACGTGTTGTGCCATACGGACCTTTCACGAACGTCTGGCGAGTCATTCGGGATGCGGCTCGATCGTGTGAACTGGGGCAATTACGATCTGGTCGTCATCGATGAATCCCACAACTTCCGGAACAACGATGTCTACAAGGATCGCGAAACCCGTTACCAACGTCTGATGAACCAAGTGATGAAGGCCGGGGTCAAGACCAAGGTCCTGATGTTGTCGGCGACGCCGGTTAACAATCGTTTCACAGATCTGAGAAACCAACTGGCGCTTGCCTATGAAGGGCATTCAGATGCCCTGAGCAAGAACCTGAAAACCAAGACCAGCGTGGAAGAGATATTTCGTCGCGCGCAGACTGCGTTTAACGTCTGGTCCAACTTACCCCCGGATCAAAGGACGCCAGCCTCCATCCTAAGGGCACTGGATTTCGATTTCTTTGAGCTGCTCGATGCGGTGACGATCGCGCGATCCCGCAAGCATATCGAAACCTTCTACGACACGGCGGACATCGGCAAGTTTCCAACGCGACTGAAGCCGTTGTCACATCATCTGCCGATCACGCACCGTGACGACGTCATCGGCTTCAATGAGATATTCGCCCAGCTGAGCGACCTGAAAATGGCCGTCTATGCACCGGTCAACTATATCCAGCCCAGTCGTTTGAAAAAATACGAAGACCTCTATGACACCAAGACGGAGGGCGGCAAAGGCACGCTGAAACAGGCTGACCGCGAGAAGAGCCTGCAAGCCTTGATGACGACCAACCTGCTCAAGCGGTTGGAAAGCTCTGTCCATGCATTCCGTAAGACCCTTGGCGCGCTGTCCGGCAATATCGGCCGGACGCTGGATGCCATTGCCCAGTTCGAGGCTTCCGGCGGTGCAGCGACGGTCGAGGATTTGGACATCAACCTGGAAGCTGTTGCGGACGAGGATGACGACTTCGCCGATTTCTCTGTAGGTAAGAAGATCAAGATTGATCTGGCAGATATGGACGTCACGGCCTGGAAGCAGGAGTTGTCGGTCGACAAGATCATCATCGATGGCCTGATTGCCGAGATGGAGAAGGTCACGCCCGAAGACGACGCGAAGCTTCAGCATCTAATTGCCGAGATCGCCGGAAAGATGGCCAACCCTCTGAACCCCGGCAACCGCAAGGTGGTCGTTTTCACCGCCTATGCCGATACCGCGAACTACCTGTTCGATCAGCTCGCGCCGCATTTCGCCGAGGCGCAGAATATTCACAGCGGCATTGTAACCGGATCGGGCAATCCGCGAACCACGCTCAAGAAATACTATGACTTCCAATCCGTCCTGACGCTCTTTGCCCCCCGCGCCAAAGAGAAGGACAAGATCATGCCCGATGATCCGGCTGAGCTGGACATCCTGATCGGCACCGACTGCATATCCGAGGGGCAGAACCTTCAGGATTGCGACTACCTGATCAACTATGACATCCACTGGAATCCTGTTCGCATCGTCCAGCGGTTCGGCCGGATCGACCGCATCGGCTCGCCCAACACCCAGATCCAGCTGTCCAACTACTGGCCCGACATCAGCCTGGATGAATACATCAACCTCAAGGAACGCGTCGAGAACCGGATGCACATCGTCGACATGGCGGGCACCGGCGAGGATAACGTGCTCACCTCCAAAAGCTCGGACGTCGCCTACCGCAAGGACCAACTTCAGCGCCTTCAGAACGAGGTCATCGAGCTGGAAGACGTCAAGACCGGCATTTCCATCACCGACCTGGGCCTGAACGACTTCCGGATGGACCTGCTCAACTACCTCAAGACCCATGATGACCTGCCGCGCATGCCGCATGGGTTGCACACGGTCATCCCGTCGGACCCCAAGCGCGGCCTGCATCCCGGCGTGATCTTCACGCTGCGCAACATCCATGACAGCGTGAACGTGGGCCAGCAGAACCGCCTGCATCCTTATTACCTGATCTATATCGGTCAGGACGGCCAGATCATCGCGGACCAGACGCAAGTCAAACGCCTGCTCGACCTGATCCGCTCGGGCTGCAAGGGAGTCACGCAGCCCATTCGCGACCTTTGCACCGCCTTCAACGCGGAGACGCAGGACGGGCGCAGGATGGGGACCTACTCAAACCTGCTCAATGACGCCATCCGCTCGATGATCGAGGTCAAGGAAGAGCGCGACATCGACAGCCTGTTCTCGGGCGGGCATACCACGGCCCTGACCCAGACCATCGCGGGGCTGGAGGATTTCGAACTCATCGCCTTCATCGTGGTGCGCAACCCATGACGCTGTATCAATACCCGCCCCAGACCGCCCTCAAACGCGTGATCCCCAAGACCCGCATCTATGACGGGGCCGCCGCAAGCACGGCGCTGCGCGACCGTTTCGTGCGCGAGGTGGATCAGATCACATGGGCGCACAAGCTTGCCCCCGAAACGCTGAACCTGCCCGCCACGCCCGCCGTGCCGGAAATTCAGGTGTTCCGCGTCACGCTCAAGGGCGACACGCTGCATGACGACATTCTGCGCGCCATGGATCGCGCCATTCCCTTCCCGCTGCTGTTCGAGCTGGTGGCGGGGGACCGTATCCAACCCGCCGCCGCCTACAAACGCCCGTCCGAAGCCGAGCGCGGCAAATGGGTGCTGTCCGATCCCTTACGGGGGGAGTGGAGCGCGCATGACGCCCCCCGCGCGCCCTTGCCGGTGGCGGTCAACATGGGTGTGCTCTATGAGCGGATGCTGTCCGCGCTTATGCCGGTTGCGCCGGTCCCGGGCGAGGATGTGGAGAGCCGCCTTGCGCGACTGGCGGCAATCAGGGCAAAAGAGCGGGAGATTGCGCAGCTTCAATCAAGGCTGAAACGCGAAAGCCAGTTTAATATCAAGGTGACCCTGCACGGCCAACTGGCCGAGGCACAGGCGGCCTTTGACCAACTGAAAGACCCGGGAAAAACGGGCAGGGGAAAACCATGAGTGAAGAGATTGAAAAGCTGAAGATGCACAGCCCCGACCTGACCGCACAGAACGTGGAGCGGATCGCGGCGCTGTTTCCGGGCTGCGTGACGGAAAGCAGGGGGCCGGACGGCACGCTGCGCCGCGCGGTGGATTTTGACCTGCTGCGGCAGGAACTCAGCGACAGCATCGTGGACGGCCCGCAAGAGCGGTATCATCTGGATTGGCCGGGCAAGCGGCAGGCGCTGATCACGGCCAATGCGCCGATTGCGAAAACCCTGCGGCCCGTGCGGGCGGAGTCGGTGGAGTTTGACACCACCCGCAACCTGTTCATCGAGGGCGACAACCTTGAGGCGCTGAAACTGCTGCAAGAGACGTATCTGGGTAAGGTCAAGATGATCTATATCGACCCGCCCTATAATACGGGGAAGGATTTCATTTACGAGGACGATTTTTCAGAAACCTCAGGCGCTTTTTTTGAAAAGTCTCTTCAGGTTGATGAAGACGGCAACAGACTTATTTCAAATACAGAGGCGAACGGTAGATTTCATTCTGACTGGCTGTCCATGATTTATTCAAGGATCCGCCTTGCGAGAAATATGCTTACTCAAGATGGATTGTTCTTCGTAAGCATAGATGACAATGAGTTAGTGAACTTATCCAAGGCTTGTGATGAAATCTTTGGTCCTGAAAATCTACTTTGCACGTATACAATAAAAGTCAGATATGAAGGAAAAACACTCGTTGAAGACATGCTTTTTCAGAAGGTTGTCGAGAACGTATTGGTCTATGCGAAATCTCGCAGTGATGTGCAGCTCGTCCAACCTTTAGAAGACTATAGTTATGACAAATTTTGCTGGCAGGTAGTGGAAGCTAGCACTCCAAGAACCGTTGAAATGGGTGGAAAGCGAGTAGATATATTTGAGCCTGACGGCTACTCCTTCAAAAAAGTTGAGCCCTCTGTTGACGGCTTGAAGGAGATTTGGGCTACCGGCTCAATTCTAGATGGAAATTCTTCTGGACGTTTCTTCAGAGACCACTTAGGCGGCCGCGTGGCGGACGATGGTTTGGGCGTCTTATATAAAGTCTGGGGTATCGGAGACGATCAACTACCATATAGATACTTCACTGGACCTAAGCGCGAAGGGGCAACGAAAGGAAAGTATTTCCAGGGCGTGCCATCCGGAAAAGTAGAGGAAGCATCTGTTAAAACTAAGCCTATAATTACGTTCCTCGATTTGGCCGGAGATTTTGGGAACTGTCGCCATGAAGGCGGTGTGGACTTTCGGAGTGGCAAGAAGCCCGTGAAGCTGATTAATGATCTGGCGTCGATAGTCAGCCTGAAAAACGATGATGTAGTTTTGGACTTTTTCGCTGGTTCGGGAACCACTGGTCATGCGGTAAGGCAAATTTCTGCTCGAACGGGTTTGAACTTACGATCAATACTGGTGCAGTTACCTGAAAAAATAGATCCAGGTTCTGATGCCGGGCGTGCTGGATTTGAGAATATTGCGGAAATCACCAAAGAACGCATCCGCCGTGCAGGGGCGAAGATTCTCGAAGGGGAGTGTCACCCCGACTGGAACCGCGATGTGGGCTTTCGCGTGCTGAAAATCGACAGCTCGAACATGGCCGATGTCTATTACACCCCCGACGCCACCACACAGGCCGACCTGCTGGCCCGCGTGGACAAAATCAAACCCGACCGCAGCCCCGAAGACCTGCTGTTTCAGGTGCTGCTGGACTGGGGCGTTGACCTGACCCTGCCCATCACCCGCGAGAGCATTGACGGCAAGACCGTCTTCACCGTCGCCGGCACCGCCCTGATCGCCTGCTTCGACAACGGTGTGGATGAAACCCTCGTCAAAACCCTCGCCACCCGCCATCCCCTGCGCGTGGTGTTCAAGGACACAGGCTTCAAGGACGACGCGACAAAGATCAACGTCAAACAGATCTTTAAATCCCTGTCGCCCGACACAGACGTCAAAGCCATCTGATGACCCCCGCCGCACTGCGCCAAAAACTGACCGACCTGATCGCCACCTGGGAAAACGAGGTGGTCGAGTTCAAGGAGGCGTCCAATTCCTATTCCACAGGGGATATCGGGAAATACTTTTCGGCCCTGTCGAATGAGGCAAACCTGAAGGACGTGGATGCGGGCTGGCTTGTGTTCGGGGTGAACAACAAAAGCAGGACTGTCGTGGGGACGGATTACCGGCCCGCCCCCGCGCATCTGCAAAGCCTGAAACAACAAATTGCCGAAGGTGCAGACCCGACAACCACATTCCGGCAAATCCATGAGGTGGATGTGGACGGCAAGCGGGTTGTCATGCTGGAGATTCCGCCCGCGCCAAGGGGTATTCCCATTGCGTGGCAGGGGCAGACCTATGCGCGGGCAGGGGAAAGCCTGAGCGCGCTTGGCTTTGCGAAGCAAGATGAGATCCGCAACCAGACCCTGCACGACGATTGGAGCGCGCAGTTGGTGGACGGCGCCACGCTGGATGATCTGGACCCCGTGGCAGTGGAGCGCGCACGCAGTGACTTTGCCCTGAAGCATCAAAACCGGATCAATGCGGATGAGGTGCGCGGCTGGCCGGTGGCGACCCTGCTGGACCGCGCGAAGGTGACCCAACGCGGACAGGTGACCCGCACGGCGCTGTTGCTCTTGGGGCGCGCGGAAAGCGCCTACCTGATATCCCCCCATCCCGCACAGATGACATGGAAGCTGGTCGGACCGGAAACGGCCTATGAACACTTCGGCCCGCCATTCCTGCTGGCGACCTCGCAGCTCTATCAACGCATCCGCAACATTCAGCTGCGCCTGCTCCCCGATGACGAGCTACTGCCGCATGAGGTGTCGAAATACGACCAGAAGGTGGTGCTGGAGGCGCTGCACAACTGCATCGCCCATCAGGATTACCGCCAGAACCAGCGGATCATCGTGACCGAGCGGCCGGATCGCTTGGTGTTGGAAAACGCAGGGCGGTTCTTTGAGGGCGCACCCGAGGATTATGTGCGCGGCGACAAGACGCCGAGGGGCTATCGCAACCCCTATCTGGTGCAGGCCATGGTCGAGCTGAACATGATCGACCAGATGGGCTATGGCATTCAGCGGATGTATGAAACGCAGCGTCGGCGCTACCTTCCGATGCCGGATTACGAGGTGTCGGGCGATGCAGTGGTGATGACGGTCTATGGTGGGGTGGTCGATCCGGCCTATACACGCGTTCTGATGGAAAACGGCGGCTTGAAGCTGACCGACGTGCTGGCGCTGGACCGGGTGCAGAAAAGGTTGGAGGTGCCGGATGCGGCGATCCAGGCTCTGAAGCGCAAGGGGCTGGTTGAGGGGCGTAAACCTCGGTTCCGCGTCTCGGCTGCTGTCGCGGCTGCATCGTCCAAGAAGGCCGAATACATCAAGACCCGTGCGTTTGACGATCAGCATTACGCGGACATGGTGGTTGAGTTTTTACGAAAGTTCGGCAGCGCTTCACGAAAGGACGTTGATGACCTGCTCTGGGACAAGTTAAGCGACGCCTTGGATGACACGCAGAAGAGAAACAAAATCGGAAACCTTCTCAGCGGCTTACGGCGCAAAGACGTGATTTTTAACGCTGGCTCCAAACCTGCCCCACAATGGAAGCTGTGCGAATGAAACAAGAACATCCTACGAAAGAAATTACGAAAGAAGCGCTGGATTTAAGAAAGCGACAGTCATGAAAATCAAGTTCAAGTCGCAACCCTATCAGACCGATGCCGTCGATGCGGTGGTCGATTGCTTTGAGGGCCAGCCCCGGCAGGATGTTCTGAAATACACCATCGACCCCGGCGCCGACCGGCAGGCCAAGATGGAGGTGGAGGGTTTTGGCAACGCCCCTGTCAAGCTGCCCGAGGACGTCTTGTTGGAGAACATCCGCAAGGTGCAGCGCGGCGCGATGCTGCCCCCGTCGGACAGCCTGACGCATCACACCGATGACAAGGGCAAGACCAAGCCCGCCAGCTACAAGCCCGGCGCGCAGATCAACCTCGACGTCGAGATGGAGACAGGCACGGGCAAGACCTATGTCTACATCAAGACCATGTTTGAGATGCACAAACGCTATGGCTGGTCCAAGTTCATCATCATGGTGCCCAGCGTGGCGATCCGCGAAGGGGTGGCCAAGTCGATCCAGATGACGGCTGAGCATTTCCAGCAAGAATACGGCAAGAAGGTCCGGGCGTTCGTCTATAATTCAAAGCGGCTGCACGAGCTGGAGAGCTTTTCGTCGGACGCGGGCATCAACGTGATGGTGATCAACGTTCAGGCCTTTAACGCGTCAGGGGCGGATAACCGGCGGATCTATGACGAGCTGGACGATTTCCAGTCGCGCAAGCCCATCGACGTGATCGCCAAGAACCGCCCCATCCTGATCCTGGACGAGCCGCAGAAAATGGAAGGGCCGGCGACGCAAAAAAGCTTACCGCTGTTCAACCCGCTGTTCATCCTGCGCTATTCGGCGACGCACAGAACCGTCCACAACAAGGTGCATCGTCTGGATGCGGTGGATGCCTTCAACAGGAAGCTGGTCAAGAAAATCAAGGTGCGCGGTGTGGAAACCAAAGGCCTGAGCGGGACGAACCCCTATCTGTTCCTGCACCGGATCGAGACCTCAAGCGCCGCGCCGGTCGCCTGGGTGGATATCGAGGTCAAGATGCAGAGCGGGATCAAACGTGTCGCCCGCAAACTGGAACAGGGGCGCAACCTGTTCGATCTGTCCAAGGGGCTGGAGGTCTACAAGGATTTCGTTGTCAGCAATATCGACGCCCGCGATGACACGGTGCATTTCACCAATGGTGATGAACTGCACGCGGGTGAGGCGTCGGGCGATGTGACGGAACGCGACATCCGGCGCATTCAGATCCGCGAAACGATCTCGGCCCATCTGGAACGCGAACAGGCGCTGTTCGCGCGTGGGATCAAGGTGCTGTCGCTGTTTTTCATCGACGAGGTGGTGAAGTATCGTGACTACGACCAGGCTGACGAGCAGGGCGAATATGCCAGGGTGTTCGAGGAAGAATACGCGCAGGCGGTTGACGAGCTACTTGCTGAGTTGCCGCTGGAGAATGTGGAGTATCGCGACTATCTGACCGGGATCGAGGTGGGCAAGACCCATCGCGGTTATTTCTCGATCGACAAGAAGGGGCGGATGACAGACCCCAAGGCTGCCGCCCGTGGCGAGTTGGCGGGCCAATCGACAGAACCCAGTGATTACGATCTGATCCTGAAGGACAAGGAGCGGCTGTTGTCCTTTGAGGAACCCACGCGTTTCATCTTTTCCCACTCAGCCCTGCGAGAAGGTTGGGACAACCCCAATGTCTTCGTGATGTGCATGCTCAAGCACAATGAAAGCCAGAACACCATCTCACGGCGTCAGGAAGTCGGGCGCGGTCTGCGGATCGCGGTCAATCGCAATGGCGAGAGGATGGATCATCCGGTGACCGTGCATGACATCAACGTGCTGACCGTAGTCGCATCGGAGAGCTACAAGGGGTTTGTGACAGCCCTGCAGAAAGAGATCGTCGAGAACCTGTCGGCTCGGCCCAAGCAGGCGGATGCCGAGTATTTTGATGGCAAGACGTTGAAAACCGGCGATCTGGAGTTGGTCTTGGACAAATCGCTTGCCAAAAAGTTGGAGCGCTTCCTGATCAAGAGCGACTATGTCGATGAAGATGGCCACATCACCGCCGCCTATCACGAGGCCCGTAGGTCGGAGGAACTGGCAGAGCTTCCCGAGGAGCTGGAAGCCCATCGCGATGCCGTCTTCGCGCTGATTGACACCGTTTTCAATGGCAGGGCCATCGACGACATGTTCAGCGACGGGCGCACCCCAAAGAGAAACCGGCTGAATGAAAATTTCCAGCGCAAGGAGTTTCAAGAGCTTTGGCGCCGGATAAACCGAAAGGCCGTCTATCAGGTCGAGTTCGACAGCGTCGCACTGGTCCAAAGCTGTATTAACCGGTTGGAAAGCGAACTGCAGGTTGCGCCGCTGCAATATCTGGTGACGGAGGGTGCCTTGTCCGATGACGTGACCGATGAAAACCTTCGGGATGGCAGTGCCTTCGTGCAGGGGAAAATTCGGTCTGAGAGCGGCAAGAGTGCACATTCACGCGTGTCATACGATGTCATCGGATCAATTGCTCAGAATACTGATTTGACACGCAAGACCGTGGGCGAAATCCTGGCCGGGATCCAACCGGCAAAATTTGGTGAGTTTGCCAAGAACCCTGAACAATTCATCGCTGATGCCTCGCACTTGATCCAAGAGCAAAAAGCAACCGCGATCATCGAAAAGCTGACCTACGATGCGGTCGAAGAGCGCTATGATTCCGAGCTGTTCACGGCGGGCGAAACGGGCAACGACTTCAAGAAGGCGACTGAGAAGCTGAAGAACCACGTCTATGATTATGCGATCGTGGATTCAAAGGTAGAGCGCGACTTTGTCAGGGATCTCGATACAAGCGCAGAGGTTGTCGTTTACTCCAAACTACCACGCGGCTTCCTGATCCCGACACCCGTTGGTGACTACAACCCGGATTGGGCGATCGCGTTCAAAGAAGGCGGTATCAAGCATCTCTACTTTGTCGCAGAGACCAAGTCTGACCTCCCCTCGATGAAGATGCGTGAACTGGAACAGACCAAGATCAAATGTGCCCGAAAGTTCTTTGACGAAATCGGTCGACGGATCAATGACAACAGCGTCAAATATGATGTGGTCACCAGCTACTCTGAACTTATGACGCTGGTGAAAGATGTGGGGTGAAGAAACCGCGGTATCTCCCTCGAGTTTCCTGTTGACGCCAAACAGACCATTTTCCGCTTGCAGTGTTGATTGTCACTGAGAACTGACCCGGCAACAGCAGAAATTGTCATTGAGAATTGACCCATGTGCAACCTTGCCCCGGCTTGAACCAGCTGGGGGCATTTGGAGTGATCGACATGGGATTTTTGAA
>Ga0256829_1000715_pt1 | contig 30815 bp, 27 predicted proteins | sample 131447metaG_FD_185979 | JGI IMG/M metagenome (GOLD analysis project Ga0256829, IMG submission 185979) | Hydrothermal vent microbial communities from Lau Basin, Pacific Ocean - 131-447 | ecosystem: Environmental > Aquatic > Marine > Hydrothermal vents | place: Pacific Ocean: Lau Basin | collected... | reverse complement strand
GCAACATCCTAAACTCTTTAATGATACAATGCTGTTCAATCTCACGCTAGGCAAAGAGTACAGCGATGAAAAGGTGCAAGAAGCACTGCACATCGCACAACTTGATGACGTCATAGCAGGGTTGGATTTGGGACTTGATACGCTTGTCGGGAAAGACGGTATCAAGCTCAGTGGAGGACAAAGACAACGTGTTGCCATCGCTCGCATGATTCTCAGTGATCCTAAAGTGGTCATTTTCGATGAATCTACGTCAGCGTTGGATGTGCATACAGAGGTGAAACTCTTTGAGGCACTGCACGACTTTTTGTCTGAAAAAACGGTGATTGCCATCGCACATAGGCTTAGCACTATAAAAAGTGCCGAGTTTATCTATGTGTTGGAAGATGGTTGTGTGGTTGACAGCGGTACGCCAAAAGCGTTACTAGCAAAGGACGAGAGTTATTTCTCTCAAATGTTGTAGGGTGTTGTACGACTCAGCATTTAGTGCTTCGCTTGCACTGTATTTTAATGCTTGTCCCATGACAACACCAAAATTATAATTACATTAAGAAGGTGTTGTAAGGGTACAACACCCTACGATAAAGGGAAACATTGGATATTTTTCAAGCGATAATCATAGGGATTATTGAAGGTTTTACAGAGTTTTTACCCATCTCTTCTACGGGTCATATGATAGTTGCTTCACAGTTTTTGGGTGAAGAACAAGATGCTGTAACTAAAGCCTATGAAGTTATCATCCAGTTTGCAGCTATCTTAGCTGTAATGCTCATTTACAAAGATAAAATTACACTCAAAAAAATAGATTTATGGCTCAAACTTCTTGTAGCGTTTCTTCCTCTTGCCATTGTTGGCTTCATCTTTAAAGACCAAATCAAAGCATTGTTTAACGTTGAGATTGTAGCATGGATGTTTATCATAGGTGGGTTTGTATTTTTGATAGTTGAGTATTTTTACAAGCCCAAAGAACATACGGTAAAAGAGGTAGAAGAAGTTACTTATACCCAAGCATGGTGGGTTGGTTTTGCTCAAATATTCTCACTAGTCCCTGGGACAAGTAGAGCAGGGGCAACCATTATCGGTGGTATGCTTTCTGGACTTGACAGAAAAACCTCTTCAGATTTCTCTTTTTTGCTGGCTATCCCTGTGATGGGTGCAGTGAGTGCGTATGATTTACTCAAACACTATAAAGAGTTTGCTGATGCCAACTGGGTAGCCTTTGGCATCGGATTTGTGGTTGCCTTTGTGGTAGCGTATATTACGGTGAAGCTCTTTTTGGTCTTTATACAAAAATTTAGCTTTGTGCCTTTTGGAATATACAGGATATTGTTTGGGGGTTTATTGTTATGGATACTGTAGGTTCGATGAAATCGAACAAATTATTTTATTGATGTTGACTTTTTTGTTCGATTTCATCAAACCTACATAGACAGGCATCATTGAATTTATAGAGCCTCTTACGAGAGACTCTCTTAAGTTCAAAATATTTTTGGACAAATTTATAATGTAGAGGCAGAATCTATTTCTGCCCATGCAAAAGGCAAAATATGAAATTTTCGGAGTTTAATTTTCACCGCGATATTGCTAAAGGGGTGAAAATAGCAGGGTTTAAAGAACCAAGCCCTATACAAGAAGAGGCGATACCAATCATCGCTTCAGGTTCAGACCTCGTGGGACAAGCCCATACAGGTACAGGAAAAACAGCAGCCTTTGGTTTACCGATGATGGATAAACTTGCTCGTGGTGAGATAGAACGCGCCTTGGTGATTACGCCAACACGTGAATTGGCTACACAAGTGGCTGATGAGCTTTACCACTTAGGACGTTTTGCAGGTATTCGTACGCTTACTGTGTATGGTGGTGTAGGGTATGGACGTCAAATTGCACTTATCCATAAGGGTGTGCAAATTGTTGTGGCAACACCAGGAAGACTCAAAGACCTTTACAAAAAAGGTAAAATTGATGTTTTTAACCCTGAAATAGTCGTACTTGATGAAGCAGATGAGATGCTTGATATGGGCTTTTTGGAAGAGATTAAAGAGATATTTGAGTATATCCCTCAAAATAGACAGACATTGCTTTTTTCAGCAACGATGCCAGAGCCTATTAAAGAGTTGGCAAATGATATTTTGTACCAACCACAATTTATCTCTGCTGTAGGAGATGATGAGACAACCAACAATATCATCGATCAGCGTTACTACATGATTAACGAAAGCCAAAGAGATGAAGCACTCATAAAGCTACTTGAAACAGAAGAGACAAACAAGTGTATCGTATTTTGTCGTATGAAACGTGAGGTAGACAGACTGACTGAGCATTTGCAGGCATTAGGTTTTAGTGCAGGAGGTCTGCATGGTGATTTGGAACAAAGAGACAGAGAAATAATGATTAAGTCTTACAGAAGATCAGAAATTAAAATCATGGTAGCAACTGATGTTGCGGCACGAGGGCTTGATGTAAAAGATGTCACACATGTCTTTAACTTTCATATCCCTTTTGACCCTCAGTCTTATGTACACCGCATAGGACGTACAGGACGTGCAGGGAAGAGTGGACAGGCGATTACATTGGTAACTACTGAAGAGTTTAGAGAACTACAGCGTATTCAAAAAGAGGTAGGGGCAGAGATGCGTTTGGCTACATTACAAGGTGCTGATGGCTTAGATGATACAGGGCGTGAGTACCTGGCAGAGCAGGTACGTGATATCGCTATACACAATGATGCATCAGGTATGTTGGAATATATGTCAGATATGGACAAGGATATGATACTAGAGAAGCTTATGTCACGTCTTATTGAACAAGAAAAACAACATATTGGGTCACAAATTGGGTTTGACCAAGAGACTGTAGATACGATGATGCAGAACTATACAGGTGAGAAAAAAGCTACACGAAATAACAATCGCCGTAGAAAACGTAGATAATTTTCTATTTTTAACTAGTAGCAAGCAAAACTATTTTAGAATTTGGGTTATAAAACTTTTATAAAAAGGTGAGATATATGGAAATCAATTTAGTAGGCGAAGGTCTCAAGTTTATGGTACTGGGGATGGCAATTGTCTTTATCTTCCTTTTGGTACTTGTTCAAGTAGTTAAGCTTCAAGCTTATCTTATCAATAAATTCTTTCCAGAGAAAGCACCTGAAGTAACTCCTGTTGCTTCAAATGCTACACAAGAAGCACATCATGTGGCTGCTATCGTTGCAGCAGTGAGTGAATTTCGTAAAAATCAATAAACAAGGCAAAAGTAAATGGCTAAAAAATACATTGATGTAATGGATACAACTTTTAGAGACGGATTCCAATCTGTCTTTGGTGGGCGTGTGCTTATGGATGACTTTTTTCCTGCAGTAGAAGCAGCAAAAAACGCAGGGATTAATCACTTTGAATTTGGTGGTGGAGCAAGATTCCAATCACTCTTCTTCTATTTACAGGAAAATGCATTCGATATGATGGATGGATTTAGAGAGATTGTAGGAAAAGAAGCAAACCTTCAAGTACTTTCACGTGGTATTAATACAGTAATGCTAGATACAGGTTCTCGTGAGATGATAGACCTATTTGCGAAAATGTTTGCAAAACATGGAACGACTACAGTACGTAACTTCGATGCACTTAACGATGTAAACAACTTGGCATTTTCTGCTGAGGCTATTAAAAAACATGGTATGAGTCATGAAGCAGTAGTCACAATGATGGATTTACCTCCAGGATGTAAGGGTGCACACGATGTAGCATTTTATGAAAAAACATTAAGAAATATTTTAGATTCTGGTATTGCTTTTGACAGTATTTGTTTTAAAGATGCATCAGGAACTGCAAACCCACATAAAATCTATGAGACCATTGCAATGGCAAGAAAACTTCTTGGTGACTCTGTACACTTAAGACTTCACACGCATGAGACTGCGGGTGTATCTGTAGCTGCATATCTTGCAGCACTTGAAGCAGGCGCAAATGGTATCGATATGGCGGCATCACCAGTATCTGGTGGTACTTCTCAACCAGATATTTTGACTATGCTTCATGCAACCAAAGGGACGAACTATAACCTTGGTGATTTGAAATTAGATAAAGTACTTAAGTATGAAGAGCGACTCAAAGAGTGTCTGAGCGAGTACATGATACCACCTGAAGCAACACAGGTTTCTCCTCTTATTCCATTCTCTCCTATGCCTGGTGGCGCGCTTACAGCGAATACACAGATGATGAGAGACTCTGGAGATTTGGAGAAGTTTGATGAAGTCATTGCAGCGATGAAAGAAGTGGTTGAACGTGGGGGTTATGGAACCTCAGTCACACCAGTCAGTCAATTCTACTGGCAACAAGCGTATGCAAACGTGATGTTTGGTCCGTGGAAGCAAATCGCTCCAGGGTATGGTCGTATGGTTCTTGGTTACTTTGGTAAGACGCCTGTAGAAGCGGACAAAGAGATCATGGAGCTTGCAGCTCAGAAGCTTAAACTAGATCCTACAACGGAAAATCCTTTAGACCATGCCGATAGAGATGAAACAAAATCTATTGCACACTGGACTAAAGTGTTGGAAGAAGAAGGATTGGAAGCCAGTGATGAAAACATTTTCATTGCTGGAGCTTGTGATCAAAAAGGTATTGCGTTTTTGAAGGGTGAAGGCCCTCTCATGGTAAGAAAAGGTAAAAATAATTGTAGTGGAGAGAATGAAATGGCAGGAAATTATACAGTAGTAGTAGATGGTAAACAATACAGCGTTCAAGTAGCAGAGGGTGAAGGTGATATTCAAATAGCACCTTCAACAGCAGCTACGGCAGCACCAGTAGTAGCAGGACCATCGGGGGCAGGAAGTCTTGAGATTCTTTCACAGACTCCAGGAAATGTATGGAAAATCCTTAAAAATCCAGGTGATACGGTAGCAGAGGGTGATATTATTATGATTCTTGAAGCGATGAAAATGGAAATCGACATTGCAGCACCACAAGCTGGTAAAATTGCTTCTATCAATGTAAATGTAAACGACACAGTCGCAGACGCCCAACTTTTAGCCACAATGGAGTAAGCATGAAGCTCAAACAACTTTTACTTTCTCTGCTGTTTGTATTCGCATTGTGTACCAATGCGGCAATAGCAAATGAACATGCAGGTGCGACTGAGTTTAAAACTCAGGCAGAACTCATTGCAGAAGAACAAGCTAATTACAAGGCAAAGAGTGTAGTTGGACTAGTAGAATCTTTTTTTGAAACAACAGGTATAAATGCCATTGTGAATCCTAAAGAGGGTGTAAAAAATGGACAGGGTGCAGAGATTTCTTTATTTGCACAAAGTTGGGGGCGTGTAATCATGTTCCTTCTTATCTTTGTACTCTTTTATTTGGCTATTGCAAAAGGTTTCGAACCCTTACTCCTTTTACCTATCGCCTTTGGTGGATTGCTAGCCAATATACCAGTCGCCAATATGTCTGGACCAGAGGGGATGTTGGGAATCATCTATGGTATGGGTATTCAAAATGAGTTTTTCCCTCTTCTCATCTTTATGGGTGTGGGTGCGATGACAGACTTCGGTCCACTCCTTGCCAACCCTAAGACTGCACTACTTGGTGGAGCAGCACAGTTTGGTATCTTTGGCTCACTGGTAGGTGCTGCGGCACTTTCACAGTATACTGGTGTGGTTGACTTTACCATGAAACAGTGTTCAGCGATTAGTATTATTGGTGGTGCCGATGGTCCTACTTCTATCTTTATTGCCTCTGCATTGGCACCTGAAATGTTAGGGGCTATCGCGGTTGCTGCCTACTCATACATGGCATTGGTACCTGTTATACAACCACCGATAATGAGAGCCCTTACGACAAAAGAAGAGCGTCAGATTGTCATGAAAACAACAAGAAAAGTCAATAAGCTTGAAAAACTTATTTTCCCTTTAGTCGTTATTATGATGATTGCACTTGTTTTACCTGATGCTTCACCACTTATGGGAGCCTTTGCTTTTGGTAACTTTGCAAAAGAATCAGGTGTGGTTGACAGACTATCCAATGAGATGCAAAACTCATTGATTAACGTCGTGACCATTTTCTTAGGTTTTGGTGTAGGTATGACTCTTCAGGCTGATAAGTTCCTTGTTGCTGAAAGTTTGGGAATTATGGTTATTGGTTTGCTTGCGTTCTCTGCTGGAACAGCGGCAGGTGTGCTTATGGCTAAACTAATGAATAAGTTTTCTAAGGAGCCTATTAATCCACTCATTGGTGCTGCAGGTGTTTCTGCGGTACCTATGGCGGCTAGGGTTGCATCTAAAGTTGGTTCGGAAGAGAAACCAGGAAACATCTTGCTTATGCATGCAATGGGTCCTAACGTTGCTGGTGTTATCGGTTCTGCCGTTGCAGCAGGTGTGTTACTTTCTATCTTTAAATAGCATAGCAAAGGGAAGTGATTTTTTTCACTTCCCTTTTTTTATGTTTCTTAGGGTATAAATCAGAAAACATTTGTTTTTTGATTTATGCTTTAGCATAGAACATCAGATACATAGATACGATCAATCGTATGAGCTTTCTGCTGAAGAAAACTCAGCGTTAGCGTAGTGAAGATGAACTTTGTTCATTTCACGTTATATTAAATAAGAATAGGATACAAAATGAGTACCAAAACGCCCAACGGACTTGACAAACTGGGATTAAAAGACATCGGTGATGTATATTATAATTTAAGTTATGATGAGTTGCAAGCGCACGAAGTAAACAGTGGAGAGTGTAAAATCTCAACATCAGGCACAGCGATGTGTGATACGGGGATTTTTACTGGGCGTAGTCCAAAAGATAAATATTTTGTAGATCAGTCACCTTCAAACGAGAATATTGCTTGGGGTGATGTGAACAAAAAAATGAAAAAAGAAATTTATGATGAACTTCTTGATTTAACATTGACACAGCTTTCTGGTAAAAATATTTATGTAAATGATGTCTATACTGGAGCTAGTGCTGCCTCTAAGCGTTCTGTACGTTTCATCTCTGAAGTTGCATGGCAGGCACACTTTGTTAAAAATATGTTTATCCGTCCTACTGAGTCAGAGCTTGAAAGATTTGAGCCTGACTTTACTGTGTATAATGCTTGTAAAACAGTGGATGAAAAATATAAAGAACATGGTCTGAACTCAGATGTGTATGTAGTCTTTAACGTGGAAGATAATGTTTCTATCATCGGTGGTACTTGGTATGGTGGTGAGATGAAAAAAGGTATCTTCTCTATGATGAACTACTGGTTGCCTCTTGAGGGTAAACTCTCTATGCACTGTTCTGCAAATGTTGGTGAAGATGAAGATGTATGTCTTTTCTTTGGTCTTTCAGGTACAGGGAAAACAACCCTTTCAACAGACCCTAAAAGAGCACTCATCGGTGATGACGAACATGGTTGGGATGACCATGGTGTCTTTAACTTTGAAGGTGGGTGTTATGCTAAAGTTATCAACCTTGATCCTAAGAGCGAACCAGAAATCTATGGTGCCATCATTAAAGATGCACTTTTAGAAAATGTAGTAGCAGATGAAAATGGTAAAGTAGACTATGAAAATGGTAGCAAGACTGAAAACACACGTGTTTCTTACCCCATAGAACATATAGAAAACCATAAAGAAGATTTACAGGCAGGACACCCAAATAACATTATTTTCCTCTCAGCTGATGCATTTGGTGTACTTCCTCCAGTCTCTAAACTTACAAAAGAACAGGCAATGTACTACTTCCTTTCTGGATATACTGCAAAAGTAGCAGGTACTGAACGTGGTATTACTGAACCAGTAGCTACATTCTCTGCATGTTTTGGTGAGGCATTCTTGCCACTACATCCTACAAAATACGCAGAGCTTCTTGGTAAGAAGATCGATGAACATGGTGTCAATGTCTATCTTGTCAATACAGGGTGGACAGGTGGTCCGTACGGTACAGGTAAGAGAATGAGTATTAAAGATACAAGAGCGTGTATTGATGGTATCTTAAATGGTTCTATCAACGATGCAGAGTTTGATACACTGCCCCTATTTAATCTTCAGATTCCTAAAACCCTTGAAGGTGTTAAAGACAATGCCGTTTTAAACCCAAGAGGTACATGGGAAAATGCAGATGAATATGATGCTATGCTTACAAAACTTGCAGGTATGTTTCAAGAAAACTTCCACCGTTATGATGACAATGGTGGTGAGTTTGACTTTGCAAGCGCAGGTCCACAGCTTTAATAACCCTCGTATTCTAGTCACTCTTATCTATAAATAAGAGTGATTTCCTCCTTTTTAATCAATTTTTATGTATACTGTCACAAATTTAACATATGAGGAGACAATATGAACGTCAATAAAATTAGAGCATTTTGTAGACCATTTAGAATCGTACTCGGTTCATCACTTATCGGATATGGTGTGTATAGTGGGAACCAATGGTTTTACCTTGGGGCTATCCCACTTATCGCAGGATTATTAAATTTCTGTCCACTTTGTATTATTACTAAAAAGTGTGATATACCAGCGTAATCTATTATGTTAGTAGGAGCAATCAACTTGCACCTACTAGTTACTTCTTATCAACTTCTCATGCACTTCAACACTTTTAACATTTAATCAAGTATAATTTCACAAATAATTTTTATAATAAGGGGACTGATATGGATAAACTCACAGAATATTTAAACGCACATCCCCATGATGAACTGCACCCCTCAGAAATAGCCAATCTTCTTAAAGATCTTCCAGAAAAAAGTTTTAATGATGCAGTGCAGTCCATACCTAAAGAACTCATCGCAGATGTAGCACTTGAACTTCCCGATAGATATTTTGAAGATGTTGTTGAATCTTTTACTGCACAGGAGTTAGCAGAATCTGTAGCAGAACTTGAATCAGATGATCAAACAGATTTTATACAAGAACTTGAAGAAGTTGACCATGAAGTGGCTCAAGAAGTTTTTGAGCAATTACATATTGATGATCAGACAGATATTTTACACCTCAGACAGTATGATGAAGATGAAGCTGGTGCCTATATGCAAACAGAGGTTTATACAGCACCTTTGCACCATACTGTTCATGATGTTATACAAGAATTTGCAAAACTTAGAAAACAAGATGAACTTGAAAATGTTAATTATTTGTTTGTAACAGATGAAAAAAATATTTTACGCTATGGTATTGGGTTAGATAATTTACTTGTATTTGATTTTGATAAAACTTTAGAAGAGAATATTAAAGAAAATCCTGAAAAGTATAAACCTATTGTAGGACACAATCATGATAATATTCAAGAAGTTGTACAGAAGTTTCAAGAGTACGATTTAGCTTCGATGCCTATTATTGATTATAATGGAGCATTACTTGGGCGTATTACTTCAGATGATATTTATGATATTATGAATGAACAAGCCACAGATCAGATGTACCACCTTGCAGGAGTAGATGACGATGCAGAAGAAGATGAAGACATCTTTAAAGCAGGTAAAGCACGTGCAGTATGGCTTTCTGTCAATCTTCTCACTGCTATCGCTGCATCATTGGTGATTGGCATGTTTGAAGAGACTTTGCAGAGCATTGTAGCATTGGCTATCTTGATGCCTATTGTGGCATCTATGGGTGGTAATGCCGGTACGCAGTCACTGACTGTTGTTGTCCGTCAGTTAGCGCTTGGTGACATTGCCAAACACGATGCTTACCGTACCATTAAGAAAGAGGTCATACTTTCTCTTGCAAATGGTCTCTTTTTTGCTATAATCATGGGTATTATTGCTTCTGTTTGGTTCGAGAAAGGTATGTTGGGCGTGGTTATCGCACTTTCTATGGTGATTAATCTACTCTCAGCAGGATTCTTTGGCTCCATGGTCCCACTCTTACTCAAAAAGTTAGATGTCGATCCTGCCATAGGAAGCACCGTTATTTTGACTACAGTGACCGATGTTGTCGGTTTCTTTAGTTTTTTAGGGTTAGCTACCCTTATTTTATTATAAAAATTATTTTAAAGGATTTTTTTAGTCTATGGACTTGTTAATTTTATATTTTGTAGCCGCAGTGGTTATCTCTTTCGTCTGTTCTGTTTTAGAATCAGTTTTACTCTCGGTCAATATGCCGTACATTTCAGTACTTGAGAAAGAGCGTCCAAAAGTGGGAAGATTACTTAAATCCCATAAAACCAATATCAATAAATCTATCGCGTCTATACTCATATTAAATACCATTGCTAACACTTTGGGTGCTGCTGCTGTAGGGGCACAGGCAGAACATGTATTTGGCTCTAGCGCAGTCTTTTGGGTTTCGGTAGTATTGACCTTTGCTATTTTATTTCTTGCTGAGATTATTCCTAAAACTATAGGCGCTACGTACTGGAAACAGTTGGCACCTATGGCAGGGTATGTTATTCGTATCTTTATTTGGATTACGTATCCTATTATCATTATGACACTCTTTGTAACCAATCGCATTAAGAAGAACGATGAGGGTATGAGTCTCACACGTGAAGAACTTATAGAGTCTACTCTCATGAGTGAAGATGAAGGTGTCCTTGACGAGCAAGAATCAGATGTTATAGAAAATATACTGATGCTCGATAGCATTAAAATAGAGGAGATTCTTACGCCTCGTACAGTGGTTTTTGCTTTAGATGGTCAACGGACACTTGCAGACATTGTTGCGAATGAAGACGCTATTTTTAAATTTTCCCGTGTACCTGTATTTTCTGAGAGTATTGAAAACATCACAGGTATGGTTATGACAAAGAAGATCTTTAAACATGCCTTACAAGATGATTCTGTGACACTAGAAAGCATACAAAAAGACATCTACAAGATAAATGAAAATATCCCTGTTTCTATGGCGCTAGATTTGTTCATCAAGAAGAAAGAGCATATGTTCTTGGTACAAGACTCTTACGACCAGACAGAGGGTATCGTGACCCTTGAAGACTGTGTTGAGACCATCTTGGGTGTAGAGATCATGGACGAGAGCGACTCTCATGCTGATATGCGTGAAGTAGCGAAGCAGAAGATGAAGCTTAATCGTAGGCTTGAGAAATCGGATTTAAATTTAGATTGATATATATAGGTCAAGAAAAAAAGGAGATATGCCAGAAAGCTGACATACCAAAGAGAGCATTAAACGTTAGATGCTACTTTGTATGTTGGGTCATCTTCTTCATACGCACAGAATGGTCCTGCTGATGTAAGTATACGTTTACAGTCTTCAGAGAGGTGACGTAGTGTAAGCTTTTTACCTGCTTGTTTATACTTCTCTGTTAGACCATCGATGGCTTCAGCACCTGAACTGTCCATGACTCTAGCATTTTTAAAGTCTATGACCACTTCTTCAGGGTCATTCTTTACATCAAACTGCTCATTAAACGATGTGACTGAACCAAAGAAAAGAGGCCCGTCAAGTTCATAGACTTTCTTTCCCTCTTCTTCTTTCGTACGTGCGATGATTTTTGCATGCTCCCAAGCAAACACAAGTGCAGAGATGATGATACCTGCTATGACAGCCACTGCCAAGTCTTCAAGTACCGTAATGATAGTCACAGTGATAAGCACAAAAGCATCGGCTTTAGGCATATGTTTTAGACGTTTAACAGAGGAAAATTCAAAAGTCCCTATGCTCACCATAAACATGATACCCACAAGCACTGCTACAGGTATGGCTGCAATGACATCTGAAAAGCTCACTACCAAGATAATAAGCAGTACCGCCGCCGTAAACGAAGACAAACGCCCAAGCCCACCAGAGGTGAAGTTGATGACAGACTGACCTATCATCGCACATCCTGCCATACCTCCGAAGAGTCCAGAAGTGGTGTTACCCACACCCAATGCCATACACTCTTTGTTCCCAGAACCACGTTCTCCACCCATTTCATCGAGCACAGAAAGTGTAAGTAAAGACTCTATGAGCCCCACAAGTGCCACTATGAGTGCCACAGGCAAGATAACCATCAACGATGACCATGAAAAGAGTGCAGATAGAGGCATCGTAAAGCTTGGCATAGAAACAGAAGAAAGGTCTGCCAAATCACCCACTGTTTTTGTCTCGATGTGCCCGAAGTACACCACAAGCGTCACTACTACGATAGCCACAAGTCCAGCAGGTACTGCCTTGGAAAGTTTAGGTAAGAACTGCATCGTAGTCATCGTCACAATGATGATAATGTACATGATGTAGTTTTCTGAAAAACTTGCTTTAACGATGTCTACCCATGAACCATACTGCTCTACATGGCTAGGAGAGAGGAAAGTAAGCTGTGCCATCGCGATAACGATAGCTAAACCATTGACAAATCCAAAAAGCGCAGGCTGAGGCACAAGACGGATAAACTTACCCATCTTCATCACCCCGATAGCTATCTGTATGAGTCCAGCAAAGATAGACGTAAGCAAGATGTAGTGCAAGACCATCATAGAAAGAGCTTCAGCATCTAAGTCTGGGTACATATGCTTTACTGTAAGCCCAAGCCCCACAAATACCACAGCCACAGACCCCGTAGCACCAGATATCATTCCAGGTTTTCCACCAAGGATAGCTGTCATAAGCCCGATAATAAAAGCACCATAAAGCCCCACGACAGGAGAGACACCTGCAATAAATGAAAAGGCGATAGCCTCAGGCACCAATGCCACAGCCACCAATGCTCCTGAGAGTACATCATTTTTGATGTTTTGTTTTGAATAGTTTTGAATGTTAAACAAGGTTGTTTCCTTATACTATATATGCGTGGAATTTTAGCATAAAAATTTATGATGTGAATGAGGGATATTATATTCTATATTTTGGAGCTATTATTGATTTTATGAGCGAAAAGAACCTTTTAATTTAATATAATAAAATATAAATTTCATCCCAAGAGCATTTTTCTCTATGATTAGAACATATATTTTACACTTTTTCTAGATATTTCTTTAACTCTTTTTTAAATTTTTCTCTATACTCTACTGGTTCTAGTATCTTTATGTGTGGTAGCCATGATTTTATTTCAGGATCTATGTCTGCGTAGGTGCTGATGATGGAAGTAACAGATAAGGAACCATCTTTCTGAATCGTGCTGTGCTGTCTTGGGAGGTGATTTTTTTGTCTAAAAATATCTGCTACTTCTGCAGCTACTTTGAGCTTGACCTCAAAACTTTTGTCCACCACAAAGTGTGCAGAATAGGCATCTTCGAGGTCTTCGTCTATCGCTTCATCGGGGGTATCATGTGTTTCACCATGAAAAACTTCGACGTTGTCTATCTCTTTGAGTATCCATGTTTTGTGGTCACTCTCTTCTTTTTCCTCTATATCTCTACCATACAAGTACCAAATGCCATCAAAGTTGACAAGTCTGTAGGGTTCAACATGGTAGTCTTTCCCTTTAAATGTAAAAGCGATGTTCGTATCATTGTTTATAGCACTGTGTAGATCTTTTATTTCTTCTTTGTCAGTATTGAGTGCTTGGTACTCTTCTGGTTTGATATAAAATGGATTTTGCAACTTCTCAAGATTTAACTTTTTTACAAGTGTCTGATATTCATCTGAAAGATCAGAGAGATTTTCCAAATTTTCAAGTGCAAGTTTGAGAAATATTTTTGCTTGTTCCTCTATGCCTTTTTTGGAGAGCCCATCATAGAGCTTAACCCTGTGGCAGCCTTTAATGCTTGTTATCTCCCCATCTTTCCAATGTTCTCTTAGATATTTAAGGTCTTGCTGTATGGTGCGTTCGGTAATGCTTCTTTCTTCGCTACTTACAGCATGGGTTATCTCTTTGGTTGTACAGTTTTGATTTTTCTTTATGTGTTGTATAATACGTTTTATACGTATCTGCTTTGCTGTCTCTATCATGGAGCCTCATTTTTTATTTATTATATATAGTACAAACGAATTTATTTTTCTCTTTGTAGTATAACGCAATAAAATTTCGTTTTTCTTGACTATACTTTGCTTATCTATCCAAAGAGGAAGCGTCGGAAGACTAACAATCAAATAAAAGGAGAAAGTGTGAATCAATTACGATATAACGTAGAAATTATAAAAATTAAAAAGCATATTGAAGAGCAAGAAAAAAGAAAAAGAGTGAATCAAATCAAGGTAATTTTTCGAAATATGATTACCCCTAAGAAATATTTTTTAAATGTGTGCTATAAAATAAAAATACAGTTTATACACAAATATACTATTATTAAAGATTTTTTACGTAATAAAAGTAGACACAACAGTATTACATTAGAAGCTGACAATACAAAATCAGACTCTAAAATAAAAACTGTAGAGCCCAAGCAATTATTTGGTGCCAATGCCTGTGCAAAGTCAAGATGGTATCCAACCTCCAAAGATATTGAAATAGTACGAAAACAACAGAAAGAGAAAAAGAATCTTATTGTATGGGACATAGAAAACATCTCATACAAAGAGATTGATAACATCCTTAAAAAGATTTGCTCTGTAGGTACTATCTATTGTGTTTCAGTCTATCCATTATCTAAAAATATTACCGATAAACTTTTTGCATATATTTTGCTTTACGGTATTAAGGTAGTCGTAGGACATGAAGACTCTGACGAAAAGATTAAAGAGCTTATAAAAAGCAACTATAAGAAGTTTAAAAGTATTACAATCATATCAAGTGATACAGATTTTGTCCCCACCATAAAAAGGGTACTCAAAAGAGATAAAAGGGTTTATGTTATTGCCAAAGATAAGCAAAAGAAAGGCATGTTGATGCGATTAAATATAGATCACAAAAATTTATCTATCAGTACAATTTAGGGAAGCGCCCAGCAGGTGATATATTTAATCTTAAAATAGTACAATTTAATGTAAGTCTAAATTAATATAAAATTAAGTTTTAAAATATCTTGGGGAGGGTATATGACATTAGTATCAATACTGGGGGATTTTCACTCCTCTATTTTACCTATTACGTATGAATTTAAAGAAAAAATTACCAAGCATATCATAGTGTATGATGATGCAAAGGGAGATGTAAAAAAGGCAAAACGTATCATTAGAGGACAAGAAGCATTTCTTGCAACACTCTCGCAAGGCAGTAAAGATAAATATGAAATAGAGACTATAGAGATAGATGAAGATAGTTATACAAGTATGCTCTCTTGTCTGCAACGTATAAAACAGGTTTCCTCAGAATATAGTAATATCTATCTTAATGCCACAGATGGGTTAAACTCTATAGCTATAGTGCTCTCTTCAAATCTTTTAGATGTGGGTGCTAAGGTATTAGCCTATGATCGTTATGCAAATACCTATAACATACATACTTCCAAAGGGATGGAAAAACATATCATAAAAAACAGTATGGATATAAAAAGTCATTTGATACTAAAAGGCTACACCATCTTGGCTGAAGCAAGCAAAGAAAGACTCCATTCTAGAAAAAAAGTGATTTTAGAACTTGCTAAAAATCTTACTCGATATAAAGAGTTTGCAGGATCTGTACAAAGAGAGTCATTTAAAAAAGTCTCTGGGTATGATGACTATAAAAAGTTACTAACAAGCATAGATATTTTAGACCAGCAGTTCATACAAGGTACGGTTTTTGAAGAGTATATTTACCATCTCATAAAAGACAACTTCGATTTTGATGATGTTTGGGTAGGTACAAAAGTCTCTTTTAAAGAAGAGGTTGAAAACGAGTTTGATATTTTAATGATAAAAGACAACCATCTACATACCATAGAATGCAAGCTAGTCTCTGGACTAAAAGGGGAACATTTTGTCTACAAGACAGAGCTTATTATGGACTACCTAGATGACGATGGCAAGGCTATGATATTGAGTGTCGGAGGAGAGAATGAGCGCAGAACCAAGTCGGGAAAAAAACGTTTTCAGTTCAGTAGAGGAGACAAAGCCAGAGCACACTATGGAGATATAGCTATACATCAGAGTAAAGTTTTTGATGAGGAAGCTTTTTTGGATGATGTGAGAGATTGGTTTTTATAGAGCGAAGTTTTATTTCGTATATTTTGTTACACTATCCAAAATGAGGAGGAAGAATTGAGTAAAAAAAAGTTACATAGCACACACATTATTATGTTTCCATTTGTGTTTACGGAAGAAGTTAAGGTCGTTAATGCGTCATTGGTAAAAAATGGTTTGTGGAAATATAAAGCGTTTGATGTCGGAGAAAATATACAAAACTACAATGAGTATATCTATTTCTATGAGTATGTTAGACAAGCACTCTATTCTAAAAAAAATATGAATGAGGAGCAGACTTCTTACTATTTTGAGTATAAAGAGCAAAAAGGTAAATATATTCTTGAGGTCAATAATAAACATTATACTCTACACATAGATGGTATATCTATGCGCACTTTTGACACACAGGTGGGTATACTATCCGTAGAACTACTGAACTACGACTATGACAGCCCTGAAGAGATACTTGTTATAAATGACTTTCTAAGACGGCTCTACCCTCAGTTTCTAGGAGGGAAAGAGAATCTTGAATATATTACAAATAACCTTTTGCCACAAAGTGTCACTTTACAATTGGACGAAGAGATAAAAGAAGACTTTTCATACTACAAAAAGATGGAAAACATTCAAAAAGATGCTCCCCTTCTTCCGAAGTTTATACGTGCACTATTGGGTGATGGCTTTTTAAGCAAAAAGATACATATAAAACCTATCATAGATGACCGTATGTTTGTCATCTCTATGTATATGAACGATACATTGGCAGAAAAGATGAAATCCTACGATGAAGCTAAAGAAGTATATGCCTATGAAAATGATGAGTATTGGTACAGATATACTTTTGTAGATACCAGCAGTAAAATGTGCCAAAGCAAACATATGACAAAAAAGCTCATCAAAGAGACCACCTATGACAGGTGGGTAGAGTGGGGCACACTCTTTGGTGTAAGCCGCTATTCTTTTGTGGCATTGACCACTAGAGATTTTGGGAACAGCATCCTAAAACCACACATGCACACGATGTACTTCCAAATTTTTACACTTCTACTTGCTTACCGTGCGTCCATGTTAAACTTTTCAAAACGTGTTGCAGAACTTGATCTGGAAAAATCTGAACTAAACCATAGTGTGCGAGAACTTTACAAAGACTACATAAAGTTTGAAAACAATCTTTTCTTCAGAGAGGTTACCGCACAAGAACAAGGCATAGAAATATACAACCAAGCCTTAAAGGTCATGCAGATAGAAAAACACATCAAGGATTTAGATGGTGAAATAGCAGAACTGCACAATTATGTATCTATGAAAAATGCAGATGAAAGAGAGAATGAGTTAGCACATATATCAAAACTAGGAGCCATCTTTTTGCCTCCTACCGTGATAGCAGGGATATTTGGTGTAAATACTATTGATTTTGCCAAAGATACTCATAGTATGTTGTTGAGTGGCACCATTGTTGTGCTTAGTGCCTTTCTTGGATATGGTGCTATTAAATTTAAAAGAATATGGCGATATATATCTGCGCTTGCACTTGTTGTCTGTGTTATCTTTGCACTCTTTTTTATGCCAAAAGTAAAAGATAATACCAAAAGTAGTGTTTCTACGCATGAACAAATTCAACCTCGTACAAAGGAGAAAAAATGAGTCAATTTAAAGTGTCGTTTGCACTTAAACAGCATACTCCTATCATTCACTTTCAGAGTGAACAACGTGGGGCAACATTGAGAGCTACGGAGCTGAAGCCTAAGTTTGATAGTTTTTTGTTAGAGCAGGTAGAGGGTATTCCTTTTAAAGAGAATGCAAATGGACACAAATCTCTAGATTATAAGGTGAAGATAGAGGCAAAAACAGAAATCTCTGATATAGAAACTATAAATCCACGAAATGGAAAAAGCATACCAAATCCACTCTTTTTTGGAAATATGGGAGATGGCGAGAAAAAACGATTCTCTATGGCTTCTTCCATAAGTGTAGAGTTCTTCTCTTTTAATTCAGAAGTTTTAGACGCTATTAAAAACAATTTTGAAGCTTTTTTAGCCAATACAAATTTTGGAACACGGCAAAGTAAAGGGTTTGGTAGTTTTTACTTGAAAAAACCATTAGATACCAGCTTAATAAAGCATAAAGTTTATAGTTTTAGCTCTAGTGAAAAAGAGTGGCAAGAGAATATAAAATTTTTCTATGCTTTTTTACGAGCAGGAATCAATACAGCTAATTTTAGAGGCATTTATGCCAAAGCAGTGATTTTTACTTATGCCAAAAGTAAAAACATTACGTGGGATAAAAAAGCAATTAAAAGCTTTTATTTAGACAACAATGAAAATATAGAAAATGAAAAACTTATGCGTGACTTATTTGGTCTCTCATCTGTTCAAAGTTGGATGTCATATAAAGCCACTATTACAAAAGAGCATCAAGAAATAGATAGATTTAAATCACCTGTTACTTTTAAGCCTGTATTAGAGAATGGAAAAATGCGTATCTACTTTTGGGCAGATAAAAGTGTAGAGAAGATTTTAAATAAAGAGTTTATAGTGAAGTTTGATAGAAAGAGTGGATTAAAACTTAAAACGCCAACATCATTTACTTTTGATGAGTTTTTTGAATTTGCTTTTTCTTTAGATTTATCTAAACATATTGATTTACAATATCACAGCAATCCACAATATACTAAATTGGTCAAAATGTTCAATGAAATCAAGGAGTCCAAATGAAATACATAGCCCTAACCATAGGACCCATCTACAAAACCCTCTCAAATGCTAAAAAGACAAGAGAACTTTGGGGTGGGAGTTACCTCTTCTCTTATATTATGAAGCAGATTATCAAAGCATTTAAAGAGCGTGAGTTTATAGTTCCATATATTAAAGATGGGACTATCTTTACACAAAAAGAGGGTGTGGGACTTTTTCATGATCGTTTTATATTTGAAGCTCAAGATGGAGACAAAAAGAAGCTAGATGAAGTGGTGGAAGATGTACTTCAGCAGTTGTCGAAAGATATTAAAGTAGATTATGATTTTCTTATATCCTATTTGCAGATACATAGTGTTGAAAAAGACTTAAAAGAGGGGGCAAACCCCATTTTGGAAATAAATCCATATCTAGACACAGCAGAACTCTTTTATAGTGTGGGGCAGTCCAAAACAAATAAACTTGTAAACATGCTAAAAACAAACAACTCCTTTTTAACCCATGATGCATTTGGGGAGAAAAAACCTTTTCCTTCACTACCTGAAATAGCACTTTATGACATCATAGATACCATTGATAGCAAAGATATGGCGAAAGACAATGAAGAAAATATCTATGAGATGAAAGAGTATGATTTTAAAAACTATCATAAATACTATGCCATTGTCCATGCAGACGGTGACAGTATGAGTGAAGTGATAGGGTCTTTAAGTAGTAAAACTTCATTTCAAGCGTTCTCTAAAAAACTTTTTGAATACTGTAGCTCTTCTGGGCAGTTTATTAAAGCTTTTGGTGGAGAGACTATCTTTGCAGGAGGGGATGACCTTCTGTTTTTTGCCCCAGTAGTAAGTGGTGACAAAACTATTTTTGAACTTTGTGATGAAATATCAGATGACTTCAATAAGCGTTTTGAAGGAACAGATGCAACACTTTCGTTTGGTATCTCTATACAGTACCATAAGTTCCCACTTTATGAAGCACTTGAAAATAGTAGAAATTTACTGTTTGAAAAAGCAAAATCTGGAAAGAAAAATAATATTGCTTTTTCGGTTACCAAGCATAGCGGACAGACATTTAATGCAGTCATGCATAAAGGCGATAAAGCACTCTATGAGACATTTAAACGCTTTAGCTCGAACATTCATGGCACAGAGGGTATGGACAACTTCTTACACTCCATCCATCATAAAATCGATACCCATAAAAACCTCTTGTCTCAAATCTCAGCAAACAAAGAGAAACTACAAAACTTTTTTGACAACTACTTCAACAAAGAAGTACACGATAAGAACTATCGAGTATTTTTTGAACAGTTGGTTGAGTTTATGTATGAAGCATACTCTAAAGATGAAGTCAAAGCCCTAAACACAGTCTATGCTACACTTCGTTTCATTAAGTTTGTACAAGGAGATAAAGTATGAAATGTTTAGTAACACTCAAGCCCCTAGAGCCCTTTATGTTTGGTGGAGACCAGACATTTGGAACATTGGGAGACAAAGAAGCTGGAAGCTACTTGGTACACTCTCGTCTCTTTCCTCAGCAAACAGCCTTGCTTGGTATGCTCAAAAAAGAGATGATGACACAAGCAGGACTTTTAACCCGCAAAAGAAGAGGAGAGTGGGTAGATAAGCAGCAAAAGAAAAATGCGGTACAACTTGTGGGAGAAGAAAAATTTTCTATGCTTAAACAAGAGGTACAAAACTTCGGAGCCATAAAAAATATAAGTCCTATTTTTCTAAAACAAAAAGAGAAGCGTTACATTAAGAAAGTAGATATTGACAGTTATCCTTATGTGGATGGTAAACTTGAAGGCTATGATTCTAAAAAAGATATTTACGATAATTTTATCTCACTAGATGGTGCAGAAAAGTTAAGTTCTGAAAAGATTTTTAAAGCAGTGGAGCAAACAGGCAACAAAAAGGGTGGAGAAGAAAATTCACTCTTTAAAAAAACATCATATATGCTTGTAAACGATTTTGTTTTTGCATTTTATGTAGATGTTGATTTTGCACTCGAAAGCTCCATGGTAACATTGGGGGCTGACCGTTCTGCATTTAGTATGCATGTTGAAACTACCGAAGAGAAACTACAGTATGTAGATAAAAAAGGATACTTGACACTTTTGAGTGATGCATACATCACAGTAGATATACGTGACAGTAATGCAACGTTTGCCATCACCTCTGAGATAAGCCATCGAAACCTGAAAAATAAAAAAACAGCAACAAAAAAATATGATACCGTTTTTGAAAAGAGTGAGACACTCTATCTCTACGAAAAAGGTTCTGTATTTATAAACCCATCAGACACTTTAGTGGACAACCTAAACAACAAAAACCTACAACAAATCGGATACAACATCTACACCCAAGGAGAGAAATAATGAAAAGAGATCTATATACCATAACAACATTAAGTAACCTTCATGTAGGGAGTGGAGACATTAACTTTGATGTCATCGACAACCAAGTACAGAGGGATGCCATTACCCAGCTTCCTACTATACATAGTTCTAGTCTTAAAGGGGCATTTAGAGAAGCTGCAGGAGAGAGCCAGTACAGTAAATATATCTTTGGTCCGGAAAATACAGACAATGACTCTCACCAAACAGGAGCCTTTCATTTTTTTGAAGCCTCTTTGCTTGGCAGACCTGTACGTAGCAATGTTAAGCCTTACTTTATGGCAACATCAGTAGGGGCTATAGCAACTTTTCTAAGTTTTTTAGAAGATTTTGCTATTGATTTTGATGGGGAGATAAAAGAGGCATTAGCACAGTTGTCAAAAGAGAAGGTAGGTGAGGGTAAACCTCTTATTTTTGAACAAAATAGCTCTGTAATACTTGAAGATTTTGAGACAAACACATCCTCTTTAGATGTTTCAAAATTAGAAGATTTTTTAGGCGAAAACTTGTCTCTTTTTAGTGATAAAGATTTTAAAGCGTTAGATTTGCCTGTTATCGCACGTAACTACTTAGAAGATGGAGTCAGTAAAAACTTGTGGTACGAAGAGGTTGTGCCTAAAAAGTCTAAGTTTTACTTTGTCATAGCAAAACCTACTAACCTTGATGCAGCAGACAAAAAAGAGAACCTAGATGCTTTTGAAGCTCGTTTCGATAACACTACCAACATACAGTTTGGAGCCAACAAATCCATAGGCTATGGTTACTGTAAACTTCAAAAGGTATCGCTATGAGTAAGAAAAATATAGAGAAGTACATACCTCAAGCCATAGCTGTTTTGGAGAGAACCTTTGATGATGGAGTGATTCCCTCTGCATACAATGGGTATATCTCCTCTTTTGGTGCAAGCATTATGCAAAGTGGTCTTTTGCCAACTTTAGCTCTTTTTGAAAATACAGCTGCCTCTACCAGAGAGAACAAAGAGTATTTGAGCTATATCATTATGCAGATTTTAACTCAAAGTTCAGATGACAGGTCTCTTCTTCGCTATGTCATAAACAGCAATGAAGATGAAACGGCATTAAAAAGAAAGATTTTAGACATCTCTATAGCGATAAAACTAAGCATAAGAACATTTAAGTTAGATAGAGGAGGAGAAGATGAGTAGTCCAAATCTAGGTTGGTTATTTTATAAAGACTATTTTAGAGGGATTAACTATGCTAATTTGGAGTCAAACAGTGAGTTAATTAAAGGTAAAGTTGAAACTATCATCAACCAATCTATCACCATAAAAAATGATGAAATGCTAGGAAATATTCACTTCAAAGCCACCACTACCTACCCAGGACTCATCTTGGGAAGTGGTAATGCACATGAATTACCAAGCATTGAGGGACAGGCTATTTTAGGTTTTCATTTTGATTATACAAGTGGACTACCTGTCATTGCAGGAAGCAGTATAAAGGGGGTGCTTAGAAGTACTTTTAAGCACCCAAAATATATACAAGAGTATGTTGGTGATGAGATAGATATCGCTCAATTGGAAACAGAAATTTTTGATAATGGTGATGTCTTTTTTGATGCTGTTGTAGTAAGTAATGGTAAGATTTTAGGTGATGACTTCCTCACACCGCACGGAGACGACCCACTAAAAAACCCTGTGCCTCTAAGATTTATAAAGGTACTACCAGATATCTCTTTCCGATTTGATTTTGAGTTAAACGATGGGATCTTGAGTAAAAGTAAAAAATCTGACCTTTTTCAAAATATTTTATCTGATTTGGGGTTAGGAGCTAAAACCAACGTAGGCTATGGGAAGTTTGAAAACTTTAAAAAAGAACAAACCCAAGAGGAAAAAGCTTTGGAGCAGGAACAGCGAGAAGAGGAACGCTTTAGTGAAGCCATAAAAGAAGATAGTTTGGAAAAACTAGAGGACTTTAAGAGAGACTTCCCTCACTCTACAAGAGATGTTGTTCAAGCCATAGAAAACATAAAGCACAATCTCAAAATAGCAGACATTAAAAAAGCTTTTGAAAATTTAGTTAAGTCAAACAAAAAGCATGTGGAAAGTTTTATAAACAAATATAAAGACAATCCTGATGCCCAAACGTTTATTGACCAGTTAACCCAAGAGGGAGGCGAGGATGAAGCTGCTCAAGATTTTTCAACACTTATCTCTGAAGTTTATAAATATAAAGCACTTGAAGGGGTTATTAAAAAATATATTGCCCATAGTATCTTAGATGAAGAAGATAAAAATCTGCTTGAAAAACATATTGATACGAAAATGACAGAAAAGGTAAAACGTAAAAAATTCCCATTTGGCACCTTTGGAAACGACAAATGTCTAGGCAAAGAGAGAGCGAATGCTTTAGCAGATACACTGGAGCTAAAATAGTGCAATAAAGGACACCCCATGTTCACAAAAAGTTTTTAAATCCCATGGGTTTACGTACTTTTGGCTTAAGTTCCCTGACAGCTTACTGTTTAGTACATAGTAAAAAGGCTAAATCAGTCATGAAGTGTTATAATACGTCTATTCCGTAGGCTCTGTCTGCGGAGGTAATTTCGAGACATCAAAATGGCGTTATACTATTTTAATCTGAGATACTGTATTCCGTAGGCTCTGTCTGCGGAGGTAATTTCGAGACGTTCTTAACGTTGTTGTGTTGTTTTTTCTGCTGTGATTCCGTAGGCTCTGTCTGCGGAGGTAATTTCGAGACAGTTGTCCGTGAAACTTGTTTTCAATAGCATCTAGAAGTTCCGTAGGCTCTGTCTTCGGAACCAGAACGATGGAGCAGAGCGACCCGTGTCGGCGGAAGCGTTAAGTAGCTGTACTTTATGGTATGTGTTGTCTATGGGAAGAGTGGTAAAAAATACTCTTCCCATTGGACAAAGAGACTTGCACAACCTTATCATACTCCGCAAAGAATCTACATCACTACAATATATTTAAAAAAATTTACAATATAAACAAACTCAAAAAGTATTGAGACCTTTTTTTGTATGACTAAATATATTTTGTAGTATATAGGGGAAAAGAGATGCGCAAAACAGAAAAATCTTTGTTTTTGATATTGTCCCCACATGGACTCGAACCATGAGCTACGCCTTAGGAGGGCACTGCTTTATCCAGTTAAGCGATGAGGACGCGTAGGGGCAGACCTGCGTGTCTACCCATGAAGAAATGTGATTATACATAATTTATGCTATAATTCTAGCACTCAAACATCCATCGGTCGGATGTATTTGGTGTTGTCGTGTGACAACACCCTACAAAGCCTAAGACCGAAATACTAAATAGGTCATACTAGGAACATCATGAAATTTACAGAATTAGGACTGGGCGAGTCTTTACTCAAAGCAGTCAAAGAGCAGGGCTATACAGAGCCTACACCCATACAAGCACAAGCAATACCTGTTGTCATAGAAGGTAGAGATGTGCTCGCAGCTGCTCAGACAGGTACAGGAAAAACTGCAGGGTTTACACTGCCGTTGCTAGAACGTCTCTCAGAGACTAATCCACATATGAAAAAGAAACAGATTCGTGTACTTGTACTTACACCTACAAGAGAACTTGCAGCCCAAGTGGCAGACAGCATCGCAACCTACGGTAAATACATGTCTTACAAGTCTATGGTTATTTTCGGTGGTGTGGGGATCAACCCTCAGTTTGCAGCCATCAAAAAAGGTGTAGACATCGTCATAGCAACACCAGGTAGACTACTAGATATCGCAAGCCAAGATGGCATAGACTTCTCAGCAGTAGAAACACTGGTACTCGATGAAGCGGACAGAATGCTCGACATGGGCTTCATCCATGACATTAAAAAACTGATGGCAATGATGCCTAAGAAAAAGCAAACACTTCTTTTCTCAGCTACCTTTTCTAGAGAGATAAAAACACTTGCCTCAGGACTACTTAAAGACCCTGTACTTGTAGAAGTGGCAAGAGAAAACTCCACAGCAGGGAAGATAAGCCAAGTCGTTTACCCTGTAGACAAGAGCCGTAAAAGAGAGCTACTTGCACAGCTCATAAAAGCAAACGACTGGAAGCAAGTTTTAGTCTTTACCCGTACAAAACATGGGGCAAACAAAGTCTGTAAACAGCTAGAAGAGTACTCTGGCATCAAAGCGGCAGCCATACATGGTAACAAATCTCAAGGTGCTAGAACCAAAGCACTTGCAGACTTTAAAGCAGGCAATGTGCAAGTCTTAGTGGCTACAGATATTGCTGCACGTGGTATTGACATAGACCAGTTACCTCACGTAGTAAACTTCGAACTTCCAAATGTACCAGAAGACTACGTACACCGCATAGGTAGAACAGGACGAGCAGGTATGGCTGGTGAGGCTGTGTCGTTAGTATGTATAGACGAGCATGAGTTACTTCGTGCCATAGAGAAGTTTACAAAGTCTAGCATCAAAAAAGTAGACCTTGAAGCCTTCAAACCAGACCCTAGTATAGGAGCAGAACCTATACAAAATGGTAGAGGTGGTGGTAAACGTGGTGGTGGGCAACGTAATGGTAACCGTAATGCAAATGCTAACGGTAGTAGAAGCAACAGCCGTAACAACAGTAGAAACAAAAAGCCATCCAAAAACAAGCCTGAGAACAACAAGCCAGACAACGACAAAACACCTGTAGAGAAAAAGAAGAAACCTAGAAACCCTCATGCTGAGAAAATAGGTTCAAATCTCCAAGCAAAGCTAGACAAATTAGATAAAAAATCAAATAATAACAATAGGAGAAAATAATGAAAAAAATCTTTAAACTTACAGATGAAAAGAAACATGAAGACCGTGTACTTGAAGCAGTTAAAAATGATATTAGAAAATATGTAAAACGTGAAAAGAAGAAAGACCTACCCGATAAAGCAACAATGTACTGGGACTTTGACTGTAAAGTTGGAGCTACTTCAAATGACGCAAAAGAAGTGGTGTATGAAGAACTCATTAAAGAACTTGATGCTGTAAAAGCTACAGGTGCAAATGAAGTCTACATAGAAGTCATGGCAAAAGCTGTACCCAAACCTCTAAAAGTTGAAGAAGAACCTGAAGCATAACCCATGCAAGACAAATATGTAGCAGATGTAGGTGACTTTGGTAAGTTTCAACTCTTCCGCTACCTCTTCAACCAAAAACAGAGCCCGTTCAATGGTAAAGAACTTTCCCAAATATGGTTTATGCATAAAGGGGAGGGTGAAGAGACGAATGACGGTAAACACATAGACTACTTTGAGCGTATGATGGGTACAGACGAGTACCTTGAACACTCACTACTTGATGTCATTATGCGTGACAAACGTGAAGTGACTGAACTAGAAAACCTCAAACTCCTTCCCAACGCAAAGTTTTTTTACACCGAAGTACCCAAAGCTCTTGAAGACCGCTATTTGTGGCTAAACACTGCACTGATATTTTCTATGGACTCACCCATCGTAGCTGTTGCCCCAGATAATGGTATGGCACTCAAATGCAAGAGGACAGAGCGATGTTTTGAGTTTCTAAACCTAGAAGAACATTACCGTCAAAAAGTCTACCCACATAAGTACATCTTTGCTGATGAAGTACGGTATTTCTATCGCTTACCTCACTTAGAAATATGCATTGTTTATCAACATTTAAGCCGTTGTTTCTCTCATGATGAACAGATACACTCACTACTCTCAGACCTTAAAAAAGAGTACAACCATGTTGTAGCCATTAAACACAAATCCTACAGCCCTCGCGTCTTTTTCTTCCTCTGCAAGAGTGATGTTATACGCGTAGGCATCACCCATAGACTCACACAGTTTGCCTCTGAACATTCGGGGTTTTGGGAAGTGTTTTTGTGATATTGGAAGTTAAAAATTACGACTTCTTTTATGTTTCAGTTAAATGAAACATGAAAAAAATGAACAGGTCGTAAAACCTTAGATGGTGCATCATACATAATCACCTGTCGGGTACTAGCAAGGCAGATATATTACTCAAACTGCTCTTTCAATATATCCTGAGCCTGTATCATATCTTTGTCTCCACGTCCAGAAAGGTTTACCAAGATGGTTTTGCCTTTAACCTCTTCAGGTTTCATCTTTTTTAAGTAGGCTACCGCATGAGAACTTTCAAATGCGGGGATGATACCTTCAGCTTGTGAGAGCCATACGAAAGCATCCATCGCTTCATCGTCTGTGATGTGGTCGTAGGTAACGATGTTTTCATCGCTTAAAAAAGCATGTTCTGGGCCTATACCTGGGTAGTCAAGACCTGCACTTATGGAGTGGGCTTCTTGTATTTGACCGTCTTCATCTTGTAGTAGGTAGCTAAGTTGCCCATGAAGTACCCCAGGGCTTCCTTTTTCTAGTGAACAACCGTGTTTGCCTTCTAGTCCTTCTCCTCCAGCTTCTATACCGATGCACTCTACGCTTTCATCTTGTAAAAAGTGGTTAAATACACCAAGGGCATTTGAACCACCACCTATACATGCTATGACTTTGTCAGGTAGACAGCCCTCTACGACAGAGAGCTGTTCTTTAGCTTCCCAACCGATGATAGACTGAATGTCACGAACCATCATAGGATAGGGGTGGGGCCCTGCTACGGTACCTATGAGGTAATAGGTGTCACGTGCGTGGGTTACCCAGTGACGAATGGCATCGTTCATAGCATCTTTGAGTGTTTTACTGCCACTTTCTACGGCATGTACTTTTGCACCAAGAAGTTTCATACGAAAAACGTTAAGCTCTTGACGTGCCACATCTTTTGCACCCATAAAGACTTCACACTCTAAGCCAAAGAGTGCAGCTACAGTTGCAGTAGCCACACCATGCTGACCAGCACCAGTCTCTGCAATGATTTTCTTTTTACCTAAACGCTTAGCAAGCACTGCTTGTGCGACACAGTGGTTTATCTTGTGTGCTCCTGTATGGTTAAGGTCTTCACGTTTGAGGTATATTTTTGCATCTAGCTCTTTAGAGATGTTTTCTGCAAAGTAAAGTGCAGAAGGGCGACCTACGTAGTTTTTGTAGTAGTAGTCTACCTCGCTCCAAAAATCTTCGTCAAAACGTACTGCCTCATAGTCAAGGCGGAGTTGTTCGAGTGCTGGCATGAGGGTTTCAGGAACAAAGCGACCACCAAAGCCTACTTGTCTGTTCTTTACGTTACCAAAGTGACCATTGTTGTCTGGGTCATATGGGCTTGGTTTGGGTATGTATATTTCTTTATGTAAATCCATAGATATCTCTCAATAGTAAATTGAGTGATTATATCGTATGGGAGGTTATAAGGTTATGATTTATAGTGTTAGATGAGATCTATAGGATATTTTTTCTTTTATGTCAGTACCATGGGGAGTATAGTGGTATTTACTTTTTGCTTCAGCATGGAGTTCTTCGGGCATCTCTTTATAGGCAGTGTTCATACTGGTATTTATAGTACCTAAAAAATAGGTTTTTCCATTTTCTATCTTTGTAAGTATTTTGTCACCAGAGCCATACCCAGCTTTACCACGACTACATCCATACATACCTGTAAGTGAGTACTCAGCGAGTCGTACATGGGTGCTTGGGGTAGGCAAGGTTACAGGGATGAAGCCTTCACCATATTTTTTGTCATGGAAGTAGATTTCAAAGCCTTCGGGTTCTTCTTTTGTGGCTATTTCTACATGTCTAACTTTTCTACTGTCTGTACCATCTACAGCGATGAGCACGGTCGCTTGACCGGAGTAGTTTGCTGCATTGGCATTACTTATGGGGGTAAGGGAGGAGTTGGTACATCCTCCGAGTATGTAGGCAGATAGCGTCAGTGTAAAAAGTGCAGTTTTCATCATAAAGCCTATCTAAATCCTGCTTTTTTGAGTGCTTTCTTGACTCTATTTTCTACTTTTACCAGTATGCTTTTTGCAGGGCTGCTACCTGCTAGTTTAGAAGGGAGTACAAAGAGAGCAGTGGTTTTTCCGTTTTTAGTAAGCAACATGATTTTAAGCGGACAAAGCGCCATCATATCGGGGTCAGCATTCATCACGTCATTGGCATAAAATGGGTTACAAAATATGATACTCTTTGCTACTTCATAGCCACGTTTGTTATAGTCTTTCCCAATCTTCCCTTTCATTCGCGCCAATGTCCCAGAGATATCAGCTTTTGTAATGATGAAAAGATCTTGCGCTTCAAGCGTTTTCTTTAAGGTATGCAGTGAAGAACGAAAGTCTTCATTGAGACTTACTTTATAGATGCTCGAACTGGCAAAAAGTGTAGAAGAAAAAAGTATAACGAAGATGAGTAAGATTTTTTTTAGCATGGTAGAACTCCTTTTATGTAAGAAATCCTATCACGTTGTGTGTGTATTTAGTGTGTAAATTATTCTTTTTCATATTTTATGAGTAATATCTTTTAACACAGCGATGATACTCACTAAATCCTTATTTCTCTTTACAACATTTTAAATCCTCTAGGGAATAATTCCCCGACCCTAGGTCGAGGAGCTTCATTAGTTATGAAATGAGAATGAAAAATTTAATTCCTAATATGGCTATTTGTATATTTACACCACTATTTCGGGATACCTAAAACTTTTTTTCTAAAAATGGTTTTGTATAAAATTGCACCTTTGAAGCTTGAGTTGTTTAGGTTGTTGTGGTCAAATATTGCGGAACCTAATGCGGATTCATTAAAATTACATTGATCTATGTGTGCATAAGAAAAATCACCTTTCCAAATTCTTGCTTCACTCAAATTGGTATGCAAGAGTGTCGCTTTGACAAAATATGCACCTTTGATATTTGATTTTGAAAGATTCGTATCACTTAAATCGGCATTTGAAAAGTCTGCTTTATGTGCAAGTGTGTTTGCTAAGTTGGCATGTGATAAATTAGCATCACTAAAATCTGACATACTTAAATCTAAACCACGTAAATCAGCACCACTCAAATCACACATGGGGCAGTCCCCATCTTCTTTTACTTTTTTTAAATCGGCTGCATCAAATGCCCAAAGCGTGTTGGAAAAAAGTAGTAAAGATAAAAGTATATATTTCATTTCAAGCCTTTGAGTTTTTGAAGAAAGATATTTGCTTTACTTCCCCCAATAATTTTATTTTTCTCTTTTGCTTTGTCATCAAGAAAGAAAAAAACAGGGATTCCAGGATAATCAAAGCCCTCGGGGAGTGTGTCTTTTTGGACATCAAGCGTTAAAACTACATAATGCTTTTGTATGTAAGAAACAACGTCTTGATTTTTAAATACAACTTCTTTCATATAGTTACATTCTGGACACCAGACAGCAGAGTACATCATCATGACTTGTTTATGTTCTTGTTTTGCCTTCTTCTGAGCCTGAGTAAAATCATGCTCAAATGTAAGTGTATTGGCAAATACTGCCAAAGTACACAGGATAAGTAATAGTACTGATTTCATATGTTTCCTTTTTTATTATAGGTGCTCTTCACAACCATGATGTTTTTCCCACATTTCTTGATGACCCATATCGATTGCCCATTGTGGAGGTTGGCACTTTTGTGCTTTTTATGCTCTATCTTATTGATTGTTTGTAGATGATATTTAGTAGGTATCTAAATAATAATAAATCGATGTAAACAAAATGTTTTTATTTTCTCTTCAAAATCAAATATTTCATGTATCAATCTTCTTAAGTTTTTATTGCTACGTGTATTATACTACGAATACCCTAATATGAATAACTCTAATGAAATAAACCCAACCCCCCCCCTCAACGCCATTAAGTTAAGCATAGAACCGTACCATTTTCAACCTCCAACTCTATCAATTCCCCACACTTTTCTTCTTCCTCTTCAGATGATGAATTGTATTGGTAGCAATAGTAGATTTTTGAGCATC
>Ga0256829_1000714_pt1 | contig 30860 bp, 38 predicted proteins | sample 131447metaG_FD_185979 | JGI IMG/M metagenome (GOLD analysis project Ga0256829, IMG submission 185979) | Hydrothermal vent microbial communities from Lau Basin, Pacific Ocean - 131-447 | ecosystem: Environmental > Aquatic > Marine > Hydrothermal vents | place: Pacific Ocean: Lau Basin | collected... | reverse complement strand
CCCGACCTCCGGCTTATGAGACTTTCTCTCTAAAATGCCAAAGTCACGCCCACACGCACTTTGCACAAAAATAAAAAAACGACTTGGCAGTAAGTTGGCAGTTTTCATTACTTCACCTCTGCTTGATTGTCTGCAAAAAATACATTATTTACAGCGTCTAAACTTCTTTGAGCTTCGTCCGCTCTCTCTCTTGTCATCGCAAAAGTATTGTAGTGTTTGTCACGCACCTCTTCACTGTTCCCCATCATAGCATCCAGTGCCTGGGCATTCACCATCGCATTATCTGCAATAGAAGAGAAAGTATGTCTCGTCGCATACAGAGTAATATACTCTATTCCTAACTCTTCAAGCAACGGCTTAAAATGAACCTTGATAATTGCCTTAGACTCACTATAGTACGTACCTTTTCTACTTGGGAATATCCACTTAGATTTAGCCTGCTTTTTGGCATCGAGTAATATTTTTAATACGTGTGGTAAAAGAGGCACGACACGGCTGTGGTTTTTATTTCCACTACTCCCTATGGTCATACGTCCTTTTGTGACAGACCTTTGCAGATAAATACATGAATACTCTTCGTCTATGTCATCCCACATAAGACCCATCATCTCACCTGTCCTCATGCCTGTACAAAAAGCAAGATTAAGCCATGTATGCATAAAACCTTTAGATTCTTTCATCATTTTCAACGCATCTTGCACGCTATAGGCAGATTGCTTTTCATGCACCACTTCAAGCTTGGCTGCATACTCTACTGGGTTTTTGAGCACCAAATCATTCGCACACGCTTTATGCATAATCTGTTTCATTAAAAAACGACACTTACTCACAGTAGAAGAAGAGTACTTCTCCAACAGTGACTTCTGCCATTTTTCTATATGCAACACTTTTATATCTTCAAGAGAGTATGCTTTGAAATAGGGTAAAATAAGTCTATCAAACTTAGAGAGTGCGTCACGTTGGTCTTGTACACCACGTCCGCCTTTTATCCCATCTTGTTTCACCCCTTCCTCTACCACACTACGCCCAAAAGTAGCAAAATCACTACTCACTTCATGCTTATTTTTATTGACTAATTGTAAAAGAACCTCACGGTGATTTTTCTTAATATATGTTTCATTTCTAGGGGTATGCTCCATACCTGTAGATTTTCTATAAAACTTCTTCTCTACAGAGCCTTGCACATAAATGACACCGTAATCATTTACGAACCACCCTTTACCTTTTATTCTTGTACCTGGATTATTTGACATAATGTCTCCTTATCTCAAGTGCAGTTGCTCTCGCAACATATAGTTTACCACCTTTTACCTTTTGGTGATAATCTCTTCCGTCCACATAGTTTCTCACAAGATACTTACGTAAGGTATCTCTGCTTTTGTTACATACCCCACTAAGAAAGTCAAGCGTTACGTCCTCAGGCAAGAGTAAATCAAGATTATCAATAATGCTAATCCCTCTACTCTCCATATCTTCTATGCGAAGTATGTCCCTTGGTGTCAAGCTCATTGTAATTCCTTTCGTGTTATATTTTGGTATAACATAAACATAAGAGCATTATATATCTTTTTGATATATAAGTCAAGGCTTTTTGTAGTTTTTTCCACAAAAGGTATAAAAAATGAAGAAAACAAGAACAATAGCACCCATAATAGACAGACTAAAAGCCATTTATGGCGTAAAAACCAGAGTGGATTTGGCGAAGAAGATGGATGTCTCATTAGGGACTTATGACAACTGGATGGCAAGGGACCACATACCAGACAAACATTTACGCGTAGAAGCAGAGAAAAACAATGTACATCTGGACTGGCTTATTACAGGAGAAGGAGAGAAATACAAACCCACGCAGATAAAACCTCAATTTCTCACCCCTGAGCTAAGCAAAGAGATAAGCAGTTATGTTGCACAGACCCTACCAAACTACGGCACAGACAAACGCACCATAAAGATAGCTAAGACTTTTGATGCATTGGATGATGATGTAAAGGATGAAGTTTTAGAGAAGATGTTGACATACATGAAAACGAAATTGTAATGCTTACATTATATAGGGTCATGATCCTTTCGGAAAATGACCTTGTTATATATCAATTAGACATAGGACAGATATCTGCATAGTACACAACTACCACCGAACCGTCTGTATAATGGCAGAACTTCTTATCTCCGCTTATATCTGACCCTGCAAAAGGTGCATAAGCATAAACAGTGGTAACAAGTGCAATGATGGCAAAGACCATAAATAAAGCTTTTTTCATATATTCTCCTTTCATATGATGAAAGAAAAGTATAACATAGAAGTTTTAGATATATTTATACGCAAAAAATAAATAAAAGCCTTGACTTATATATCAGAAAGATATATAATGCTCAAAACATAAGGAGTCTAGATGGATAAGAACATAGTAAAACAAACCTGCAAAGAGCTTGGTGTTACACAGAAAGAGTTGGCGGATATGTTGGAGGTAAGCCCATCAAGTATATCCGATTGGGTAAAAGGCAACATTCCAAAAATGACTGCACTTGCCCTAAAACTCATGATAGAAAATAATGAATTGAAAAATAAATTAAGTTCTATAAAAAATGCGTACTCAGTAATCAAAGAATTATGAGATACCCGAGTCCATTTTACAATAAAGTAATAATCGTAGCAATAGCACTATCTTGTGCGATTATTCTAATAAAAACTATACTTAATTAGAATAATCGTATGTTACACTTGACTTAATACAAATATTCCAATATAATTCTAAATATAATATGAATAATCGTATTATTGAAAGGATTATATAATGAACACACCCACACAACATTCACCACTAATTCAAATTATACCTAGCCACATAGGCGGGCAAGAAGCTAATAGTGTAAATGCTAGAGACTTACATGATGGACTAAATGTTTCTAAAGACTTCAGCGGTTGGATAAAGGCCCAAATCAGAAGAGCTGACCTAGAAGAAAACAAAGATTTTGCCCTGCTCACCCAAAAGGACGAGCAGGTATCTGGTGCAAAATATAAAAAAGAGTACCTCCTCACCATAGAGTCTGCAAAGCACATCGCCATGATGAGCCAAAGCAAAAAAGCAAAAGCCTATCGTGACCACTTCATCAAGATAGAGAGGGACTACATAGCACAGCTAAAAGGCAACACTTTAGCCCTAGACGGGATAAAAGAAGAACTCACCGCCCACATAGACACTAGACTCAACGCCTTTGAAGAGAAGTTCGACAGCTATCAGCTAGAACATAAAAGAGCAGGGTTTTACTTACAAAAAGCCACAGCGGTCATAGACACGGCTACAGAGGTTATACAGAACCTACCACTAGACAAAGACCAGCTTAAAGTACTTAGACAAGAAGCAACAGACCAGGGACGCATACTAGCAAACAAGATAGGCATCAGTTCGGAGTCTGCCATCCCTGCGGTGTTTATAAAGCTAAACAAACACTTTGACGTAAGCAGTTACCACGAAATACCACGTGAGAGATACTATGCAGCTATGTCTTTTTTACGCACAGTAGAACTGTAGGAGTGAATCATGGAAACATTAACCAAAAACAATATACTCCAGATAGAAGAAGAATTCAGACGCAACAACGAAGACGTAAACTTCACAGCCTACGCAGCGTGGCTACACAAACTACCACAGCCACGCCTCACCAGACTCATGAAGGCAACAGCGATAAGTGACGACTTGGTAGAGGTGTATGCCTATTTCTTAGAGGTGTGCCTAGAAGTGTTTAGGCTTGACAAGACAAAGGCGAGAGCCTAAGTCTTACCACATACTCGCATAATTAGTACAATCACACGGTTTTAAAACAGCTCTATTCAGTACCTTTACTTCCTGCTATCTCCCCAGCCTTAGCATTGTTCAAGTTCGCCTTAGACACCATCTCTTCTATCTTCGCTTGCATAGTCTGCATCTGTAGCTTCATCTGTTGCATCGCAGGGTCTTCACCTTGTGGGGCTTGCGCTGCCTGTGCATCTAACTTAGCTAGTATGTCTCTTGTCTCATCTGCTTGTGCAGAGCCTACATCTCTAAGCATACTAGGTATGAGAGCTGCTGCTTTCTCTGGTGGGATAATCTTCATCATCTCAGCCCATGACTTCATCTTGGCATCTGAACTTCCATTGTTGAATGGCACTTGGTCTATGGTAAGGTCATAACGCCCGACAAAAAGGATGTTTTGCTGCATAGGGACACCATCTTTAAACATCACACGTCCAGTAGCATCACGTTCGTACTCGTTTAGGTAGAAATGTTCCTTGACTCCCTCACGCCCAGTGATGGAAAAGACTTGCTCTGCTGTAAAATACTGCTGCATGATGCCAGAGTCTAACTCTAGCAAGTCCTTGTCCATCTCTGTACTTGTAGTAAGAAACTTCTGTAACCCTACTAAGCCTGCATTCTGCTTTATTTCCAACGCTACACCACTTTGTCGGATGGTACTTGTACCTAGTAGCTCAGGGTTCAGCCCCATAATCTGCAATGCCTTACGCCTCGCATCCTGTACCAGACTCATAAGCTGTGTAATGTCGTTAGTCAAGCGTATGTCTTGTATGCGTTTGTCTTTCAACGTACCGTCGTTTACCACCGTCACTGAGTTGTCCATACTGTACTCTTCTTGAAACACGTCTATGTCTGCCACTGCTGAAGCTTCCACAAGCAGTTTAGAAGAGCCTAGCATGTTGATGAGTCTTAACATCATGTTGTTTATCTTGTCTTGGAAAGGTTTGACGTTTCGGTACATCCCTACGTACTCTCGAACATGCGTAATCTTGGTACGTCTTACTGCCACTGAAAATCTGCCTTTGGTCTTCGTGTATGGTTGCGCTATATCTTCAAGCACTACATCACCATACCATGTCGCGATGCGTATCGTGTCCCCATCTCTGTACCATGTACGTGTTACTCTACACATGCCGTAGTTATCTTCCTCAAGCTTCTTGGCTTCGGCACCAAATTTTCGTACCAATGTTTTTTTGTCATACATTCGGCTATGATGGAAGTATCTTGCATCAGAGTAGTCAGTTTTACGGCTGTACATATCTATATAACACTCTAACGCAGGCAAGTAGTCGTGCCTCATCTCTCTAAGCCGTTTACCTTGACCATCAAACTCATCCATGTTCACAAGTACTGTCTCTATAGCAGAAAGTCCCACTATACGCAAGTCCAAGTCAGAGCGTGCCTTGTTTTCCCACCACTCAGGCGCATCCAGTGTAGATTTGTGTATGCTCTCCATCACCTTCACACGCTCTTCATCTTCAGGGTGGCGGTTCGTGAGACTAAGCTCTGTACGCGTCATGAGCTTCATCCCCTCTATGGATGTGTCTATCTCTTGTATCACATTTTCCCACTGTATAGGCTGTCCTCTACTCTCTAACGTAGCGATGACATCATCGGGGAGTTGATTACCACGTAGATACTCGTACATCTCTCTGGCTTCTCTGCGTGAGTGCCAAGTAAGTTTTACCGCCTCATCCCAAATGTCTTGTAGGTAGTTTATGCGTTGTTGTTTTGTCATTTGGTGTCCTTTTTGACATTCTTTGTATTCTGTGCTATACTAAACTCAGCCTTTGGGGATAGATTATCCGATTCCCCAGCCAAAGTAGAAGCATCGGTAGAAATCTGCTTCTCAGGCTCATAAGCTGAAATTACCCAGTTCTTATCTTCTTTATTCCATCTCATCGCAACGACACCTAAGTCATCACCATTCTCTAAAACAACTCTGTTACCTTTTGCCTCAATTATCTTTCCACCCATAACAATGTCATCAAGTCTCTTCGCTACCTCCTCACCATGCTTATCGATGATGTGAGCAAGTCCATACCCAGTATGTTCTTTAGGGTCTAAAACTTTCCCCCATACTAAGTCTATCTCTCCTAATGAAGGATGATACAGAGCACCTTTGACTTGACCATTTTTTTCTTTCATGAGTTTGGCTATGGCCTTTTTAGGTTCTGACTTATATTTAGCAAAGTTACGCCCAAACGATTCAAGAGGAGCCATAAATGAACGCGTATCAAAGACAGACCCTTCTAATTTGTTACCTGCTTTCTCCAAAGCAAACAAAGCCAAGTCCTTCACCTCTTGTCTTACGCGTGGGTTCTTAGCCAAAGCCTTCACCGCAGTATAACCACCCATACCTAGTATGAACCTCTCGGGGTCAAAAGTTATGTTTCCATTTTCATCTTCACTCACACCAGCCACTCCACCTACTAAAAGGTGATCCATCCCTTTAGCAAACAGTGCATTACCATTGGCATCTAACGGCTCTTCAAGTACGTGTTCGGTTGAGGCGGTTTGTTTGGGGGTATATGCTTCATCTATACGGTCTTTTAACGCCGCGTGCATAGACTTAAGCTCATCATAGAGTGTATCGTGTGCCATGCTTCTAGGTACACCCTCTTCTTCTAGGTCACGTACCAAAGCATTGACAGAAGCAGGGCTTAACTCATTACCATACTTTAGCTCAGGGTTACTCATCAGATAGTCTCTAAGCTCTTTGATGTTCGCTACTGACTCAGGTATGTTTTCAGTCCTGTACTTAGCAGGTAGTTCTAGCACCTTCTCTTTTTCATAGGCTTTAAAAAAGGTATCCTCATCTAAAGACTTTCTAGCCTTAATGTACCGTTCTACATCTACAGGTGTTTGCGTACCTTGCTGTATGCGTCCTATAGAATGATTGAGCAGTACCACGTCTTCATTGTTCGCAGTCTTACCCACGGCTCGCAGTTCTGCAAGCTCTGGCACTTTAAAGGTTTTTACTTCACGCTTAAGTGCCTCTGCCTCTGCCTCTTTGGCTTTACGTTCTACTATAGCGGCCTTTTGTATCTTGCGTTTGTCGTAGATGTCAGAAAAGTCCTCACCCGTCTCTTTTTCTATCGTTCTCGCGGTTCTTTTTAAAAAGTTATCTACGACTTTAAACTCTCTTGGTGTACTCGCATCTTGTGAAGCCTTAAGTGTTTTGTGCAACATCTCCTGTGCAAGCGTGTTGTCAAACACTTTACCAAACAGTCGTTTTTGTTGTAACCGCACCATCAGCTTTTCTATACCATGCATAATCTTAATCGGCAAAGAAGCAGCACTTGCAGACGCTATCTCAGACCCAGCACCAGAGAGTAGTTTCTCGGTACGTCCCATCATCTCAAAGAGTGTTGCTATATCATCAAGCTTTTTACTAGACGCTTCACCCAACAAGCGTTTAGCCACTTTCATCTTGTCAGAAGAGAGAACCTTAGCTAAAGAGCTAGGCGACTTCATATTTACATTCGCTAGAGCATCATCAAGCTCTTTTCTACCCAACGCCCCTATAAGTGCATCACCAGACTCACTACCACCTAACTCTTGCTTTAGCATATTGGCATTGTCAAGCCCTTTGTCGCCTTTAAGCAGTGAAGCTATAGCCTCATTGGGTCTGTCACTCTCCATCGCCTTGCGTATTTCAGAGTATTCACTTTTGTTTCCATAGATGTTTACTTTTTCCTTATAGGCCTTACGTGCCACGTTGAGTGCCTGAGCCACATCGTCACCCTCGTAAGCACTTACCTTTTGTATTTCACTATCCACAAGCCCTTTGGCTTCGTTGTAGTACGCATAGAGCTTAGGATTATTCATCTTGTATGCACTCGCACGCTTCCCGAAGTTTGAACTTATCTTGTCTAGTACCTTGGCATCAAGTGTGTTGTTTCGTATTCTAGGGTTAAGTATCTTTTTTACATACGCATCCGCAGCAGCTACTTCTTCATCGAGTATCTTTCCCCCTTCTTTAAAACCGTATTTGTCACCTATAGAGGCTAAATCTTCTGTAAGCTTCTTGGCTTTTGTGACCACTTCACCGCTCACCTTATGTTCAAAATCATCATAAAGGTGTCTCACTGTAGCATTACGTTTGCCCAGTGCATCGCCCAGCTCTTGTTTGAGCAGTGGGTCCAGCTCTTCAGCCGTAGCCTTGGGACCCGCGCTTTCTAAAACATCAAATACTTGTTTTATAAGCTTATCTCTACTTTTAGCTTCTAAGTTCTTTACCCCTTGACGTATAAACGGATTACGTGCCAACTCTTGCACCATCTGGTCAAGCTGAGGGTGGTCAAGTACCGAGGTAGAAGTAAGCTGTATATTGTTCTCTTTCGCAAAGTCCAGAGCATCCAGATATCTCTTTTGTTCCGCTTCAGGAAGTTTTGCCATATCATCGATGATACGTTTTTGAACATAATTATTCACATCAAACTTCTTAGCCTTGTCCAACACATCTATCATCGCAGTCGTTGCCTTATACACACCTTTAGCCCCAGCCACTACACCATTGGCTATCAACGGTGCAGCATGACCAACAATAAGATTACCCCCCGCATCTAACACAGCAGCCTTGGTGACTTCATCTGCTCTTTGTCTTAAACTTAGTTTTTCTCCAGTCGCTATGCTCGACATAAGTTGGTCAGTAATGTTTCCAAATGCCGCACCCACTGCACCGCCCACCATAGAAGATGCTAACTTGCCTTTAGCTCCACCTTTTCCATATTTTGCACCAAGAGTAGCACCTATCATGCCGTCATAAAGCTCTCCCTTATCTCCTCTCGTAGAAGCCAATATACTTTTCCACCAATTATCATCAAGCTTGACTACTTTGTTGTCTTTATCTACTGCTACAAATTTACCACCTTGTTTAGCAAAGTGCTTATACCCCAGTTTATCTACAAGTAGCTGTTTCGCATTTTTATAAAAAGTTTTCAGATTTTCTTCATCGTCACCTGTTCCCCATTTGATATTGGCTAGTTGATGAAATAATTTATAGGTTTGAAAATTGGCATCATCTTTACCTACAGCATCTATCTCACGATTTGCCGTAGCCCGTATAGTATAAGGAGAGTCACTTATCTCAGCATCAGGCAAAGGAAGAGGTATAACTGTTCCTGCTAGGTTTACTATGTTGTCTGTTACTATACCTGCGTATCTCTTCGTTTTATCCCAGATAGAAGCATCTGGATTGTCTAGCACTTCATCCGTAGCAGGTTCAAGGGCATCCCAATATGCTTTGTCTTGGGTAGGAAGTGGAACTTCTGACGAGGTAGGCATTTTAGATGATTTGTCCGCTTCCATCTTTTGCAACACAGAAAGTCCATCGCTACTTAACCCATCAAAAAGAGAAGCATCAACCTTCTCACCATTTTCTACAGCCGATAAGACTTTTAGGTCATTTTCATTCAGATTATCAAAATTTATCATTTGCCATACTTTTGTTTAAAATAGTCTACATTATACGTGCTAGTAGGGATAGCCGTATTTGTCTCATGTGCAACAGAAGGAGTCTCTTCTCCTAAAATGATAAGTTCGTTAGAAGGGGTAGCGTTCTCTGTGCTTAACCCCACAGCTTTTTTATACATAGAAAGGTTCTTCTTTAAATTGTTGTACCATGCTCCATAATTTAGATTAAAGAGTGTATCCCCCATCACTTCTCTCACCCCGTCTGCTTTAGCAACAAGGTTTTCCATCATTGAAGCAAAAGCTATAGCGATGTGTTGATTTGACTGACTCATTGTCGTTGCAGATTTTAAAAACTCTGGTACTTCAGTTTTAGAAAGAGAAGAACCAAACAATGCGTGTCTGTACGTATTTATAAAAGACTGTGCCTGCTTACCTCTGAACAGAAGCTCTGCCTGCTCATCACTCATGCCAAAATATGACGTAAGCTTATCCCTAATTGGTTTTTCAATAGCATTAAACTCTATCCCTTGATTTATTTTGTCTATCGTTGACTTCATAACATTTTCGACTTTTATTTTTTGTGCAGTAATACTAGATATAGTTTTTTGAACTGTTGTATTATTTAAACTCAATTTTCTTGCAATATTTCTAGCACGTAACTGAATTCTATCTCTCTGTCTTTTGGGAAGAGTAGACATATCTATCTCACTCCAAGCTACATCTTGAAGTCCTTTTGGTAATTTTTTTCTTTCATCAAGAAGTATTTTAGCTATGTCTTTATCTGACTTTCCCAAATCTGCCATAGCAGTAGACTGTGCCTTGTCAATAAAACCCTGATAGTCCTGTAATTGTTGATCCTCTTCTGGTGTTCGATTAGGTAGAGATTGTAATCTTGCTCTTTCTTTCATCCAGCGTTCTTTTTCGCCTAATCTTGTTTTAGATTGTCCAGGATACGCACTCTCATACGCACTCACAGCCTTTACCTTGTTTGCCGTACTCATGGTAGGGTCGTTCAACACACCCAACGCCTCAGCCTTAGCCGCCCCATCACCTAAGCCCATCACCTCTTTTGTCAGTGCAGTATTTATGAGGGCTTGTTGTTTGGCTTTTACAGGGTCAGGCTTTTGGCGGGTTTCTACTCTTGAGACATCTCCTGATTTCATCCCTTCGTATTGAGACATCGCCTTAACAATACTATTTAATGTAGATGCATCCAAGCTACTCATAGGTGTGTCTGCCGATACTCCTGTAGCTTTGGTAACACTGTCTATGTATGCTTGAGTATTGTTTTCATCTTTAGGAGCATAACGGCTAATAGCCTCAGAAAGTGTTTTATTTTTATAGTTTTTTGTTTGAAGTAAAGAGGATTGAGCACTATATCCGTCATCCATACTCGGGAAAATAGCAAAACGGCCATCAGTACCTATGGCACCATGTTTCTTAGCATAATCACCATATTCAATATTTCCAGGATTATTATTTCTCCAGTTCCTATCTCCGCCTATGCGTTTTTCTCCGTTAGGGTACAAGACAATTTTGTTCCCACTATTATCTTTAGAAACAGACGCAATAGCCGTATCACTCTTAGTCACAGGAAAGCCCATCTCATAGTCATTCTTGCGCTTATTTTCGGAAATCATTGCATTTTTATACTTCGTGTCAGTATCATATTTCTTTTGTTGCAACTTATCCATAATTCTCTGTCTATCCAACCCCTCAGCCATCTTCACCCCCTCAGCGGTCAAAAAACTATTACCCTCTTCATACCAGCTTCTGGCATTACCGCCATTGTCCAGGTGGGCTTTATACTTGACAAGGTTTCTATCATCTGCTACCTTGTTTTTGATGTTGGTGAGGTTTATTTCGTCAAGAGCATCTTTTTTTTGGTCATCTGCATACTTAGTAGCAGTATCGCCAAGCAGTGATAAAAAATTGCTTTTAGGTGGTTGAGCCAAAACTGCTATCGTAGAAGAAAATCTATCATCTATACGCATAAGAGTATCCTCTTTTTACTATAGAGTGTAACAAAGAGGACTTGGGTTAAAAAAGGGGGGGTGATTGGCTAGTGACTACTTAACCCTCACAGTTATAGTAGTCACACCATCGGCAACCTTAGCACCCTCTATAACCAACGTCTGCCAGTTAAAGTGCACTTCGCTCTTGTCTTTGATGTACGCATCTACTATCCGACTATAAAAAGGCTCATCTAGGGAACTTCCATTTTGTCTTTTTACTTGGTATGTCATGCTATTGTCATCCTCTCTGCAATTTTGGCTATCTTCTTAGCCTTATCAAGTCCATTTATGATATGTCTTGCACGCCTAAAGTCTATCTTTTTATTTGATATGTAGTCGCTTAGTTTTTTACCTGTGAAAGTGCCGTGCTTCATGCCGTACACCAAAATGAAAGCAGCGAAAGACTCATCGAGTGCAAGGTCAGGGTATTCAACTAAATCAATGTAGTTGGCATTGTAACGCTCAGTAAGTAGCTTACTGAATTTCTCATAGTTTCGCTTCCAAGTGATTTGCACATACCCACGTCCATAATAAGGGTAGTATCGTAGGTTACGTTTTCTCCAATTTTCACTTAACCAATATGCTTCTTTTACAGGTTTGAAAGTTCCATTAGTTTCGTGTTGTGCCGTAGCTAGAACGTACTTCATTTGATTAGGGTTTGTCACGCCTTGTGCTATACACTCATCTATAAGCATAAGCTTTACGCCCTCTATAAAGGCACTCACTTCTGATACTCCCTATTCGTAACAATCGCCACGCGTCTATACTTCGCACACACACCGCGCAACTGTTCATTGACTGCATTCTGTCTATAAAACGCTTCCTCTATGCTCATGCCTTTTGGTACTTTTTGTTTAGCCGGTACTTTAAAGATAGGTAGTTTTGGATACTTGCATTCGCATGGTTTGACTTTGATGTCAAGTAGTTCTGCGATGTCTTTTTTGGTTTGAGTGTCTAATCCTACCTCGCTACAACCACTAAAAAGAGTAGTTGTATAAATCAAAGCTACTAACGTTAAACTCTTCATAATCATCTCCTTCTTTCTTGCTAATCTCACTATACACGCCCTCTAATCGTTTGGCTTTGGCATCTGCTCTGTAGCTTTGTAGTTCGCTTACAAGTCCCGATATAGTCTCTCCTGCTTCATTGAGTGCCACATCTCTTACGCTTAACTGCTCTTTTGTATTTGCCTTGCATTCTCTTAAAGGCTTAAACGCGAATGAGTCCACGCCATACCAAACCGCTATGAGCGTAGCGACAAAGAGTCCGACCTTTAACCATTTTAAGGGGGTGAAATTTGTTAAAAGACTAAACATCACTTATCCCCATTAGCCGTTTTAAAAAGTCTCTCTAAAATATCCCTAAGCTTCCCAGATATGATAGTGATAGCGTCTAACTCTGGCAATGGCTCTTTCCCTTTTGCTTTGAGTATGTTGTTAAATATGCTTATCGCTTCTGAGACTGCCAATACGATAACCGTCCACTTGATGAACCACATCAAATCTGAGCCTTGTATCTTGACTACCAACGCAACTACAATAGGCACGATGAACATTAAAGACTTCGAGAAAATACCTGCTAAAAATCTAGCCGAAGTAATCTTCTCTCTGATAATAAATGAAGCCATAATACCCGTAAACAAATCTATGGCTAGGAGCAGGAAGTAAATAGCTAATGCTTCGGCATTGATATTTAGATACGCTGTGATAGACGCGAATATAGCTACTATAGACGTGAATACAAACTTTGTGTATGCAGATATAGCACCTATCTGTGATATGGTTTCATTCTTCATTGTCTTTTCCTTTTATACTTAATACAATCACATAAGCTAAAAACCATATGATTATTTTGTCTCTATCGCTTCCACGAAACACCTCTAAATTTTATGCGCAAGAGCATTAAGTTATATTATTGTAGATTGGAAGATACCCCAATAATACACCATTAATATCATATATTGGATATTTTCCAACAACACTGCCTAGCGTGGTTAGGTTTTTAGTCGCACCAAAAACCTTAAGTCTCCCATTAATAAATATATTATGTCCAGTTGTTTTAGGGTTGAGTTCAATATCCCAGGAAGAATTAATTTTTATCTTACGAAGTGAACCATTTATCCCCGAATTTATATTAATCTCTCCTTCAGATTCCACAGAGTTTAGAAATGCAGAAGGGAGTCTATTATGATATTTATTCAGATTATCAAAGCCACTATATATAACCCTTCCTATAACCCCTCCAGCCCAATTTGCAACATTAAAAATTTGATCATAAGCAAGATTTAAGCCCGAGTCTATATTGAAGGTTGGACTATTTGCGGTAATTTTTGAGCCTAATATCCTAAAATTACCAATCCATCTTGGATTAATAATACTATATATCGCAGTACTAGCCATATCACCGACGTTAAGAAGAGGGGCAGCACTTATATTATCCATGCCGTCTAAAATATAATGTCCAGAGAGTGTACCCCCCATGAGCCAACACTGACCTGTCGCATGATTTTCTATGTGAGTGTCAACATATCTATTCCCTATAGATACAGTACTTCCCTGGTTGGAATGTTCAAAGTTACTTACTGGAGAACCACCTTCTGAGATGCAAGACTGAAAGAGAAGCGTATCGCACGCTTCAGACAAAAAACTTGCCCTTGCACCGGTAAGGGCAAAATCTCTACAGTTTGTTAATGTTGTTCCGTTTGAATTAGTATTGTTAAAATTTGACCCAGGCAATGCTTTCGCACCATTTATTAAAGAGGCACCAGACAAGACAGCAAAACCTATATATGAATTGTTTGCCGTCATAGAGCCAGAAATCACTGCGTTCATACAAAAATATAAACCAATTCCAATATAACACTGTGTTACTTTTACTTGATTTATTTGCAAACTATATGTCGTGAACATACGTACCCCATATTGCCATGGAGTCGAGTCTCCGACTATATTAAAACCTTCAATTTTTATCATTTGTGTTGTATATACAGAACTAGAGTTTGTGGGTTTCTCACGGTCAATACCAACTATTGCACCTGTTAATTTTAAGGTTGCACCATACCCAGACAAAGATAAGGTTGATTGTGTTTTTGTCAACGGTAGAATAATAGACTGTGTTAAATTGTAAGTGCCTTCTGGGAAAAATAAAACACCATTGTTATTCATACTTGCAATTGCTTTATTTATTGCTACCGAATTATCTACGGCAATACCTTTGTTTTCTGCGCCAAACCATAAAACATTTACTGCTCCTTCGTACTGCCTTACCCAGCCATCAATAATAGTTCCACCATTATTCACAGAAGATTGTTTTGCATCAAAAATAAATAATCCAGCACCGCCATCTCCAACAGTATTAAATCCTCGAACGTACACAACAGTAGCATCATTAACATTTATTACAGCGAGGTCCCCCACCAAATCAACAACAGTCACATTCGATAGCGCCAAATTCATTTTGGTGGACCAATGGTAAGCACTTCTGTCTGATGTATTCGTAACAGAAAATGTGCCATCTCCATTTGATGTATATTTTTTGACAAAAGTATCTACCGCTTCATTCGCATAAGAATCAGCTGTCATCTTCTCAGCTTCGGCTTCCCACCTGCGAAGTTGTGTAGAACTATATACTGCTTTCGTCTCATTTAGGAGAGTTTGAAACTCATTGCCAGTAGCTGCATCCTGCCCCACAACAGTAATGACATCTCCAGCTACACCAGCGGGGGTTATTGTTATATCCTTTAGGATTGTTGTATAGTCAGTACCATACTCAAGAAGCTTTCCATTTTTATATACAGAGGCGTTGTTAATATTTTTATCAAACCCAACAACTGCTTGCCCTGCCACCAAAGTTTTGCTTTGTCTCCAAGATACAGCACCGGAAGTAGCCAGAGCTTCATCAGCATAATGACGTGCAGAAAAAGTGTTAGTAGGAGCATAAGAAAAAGTACCATCTCCATTTGATGTATATTTTTTTACAGAAACACCGTGAGGCTCATTCGCATAAGAATCAGCTGTCATCTTCTCAGCTTCGGCTTGCCAAGTCTCTTGCTGCCCTACAAATTTAGTTGTATTCCTATAATGGAATGCAGAATATCTGTCTTCGACGGTGGCAGAAAACGTACCATCTCCGTTTGATGTATATCTCTTGACCAAAATACCCTCTGGCTCATTCGCATAAGAATCAGCGGTTTTCTTTGCCGCCTCTGCCTCCCATCTGCTTAACTTTGCATTATCAGAAAGAAACGAAGTAGCACTTTTTAGCCCTTGTGTTTCTGCTTTCAGTTTTTCGACATCTCCTTTTATCGCTCTTACTTCTGGGAGAACTACAGTTTTAGCTTCTTTCATCTCTTTAACAAAACCATTACCAGCACTACACTTAGTCATTTATACACCTCCTATACTGTTGTCAATGTTACACAAAAATGAATCGTCATTACCCGATGCAAAGTCTCCATATCTACATATAAGCCTTTGCTCCTCTTTACTAATCAATGGGAAACCACAAGTAAGATTATCTATAATATCAGCAACATTCACACTAGCCACCTCAATAGACGTATGTTCTAGACTTGGTAAAATACTTCTACGATACACAGGCTTGTCTAAGTCTATATTCTGTACCGCTTCAGATGCACCATTATTCTCATACACCCAAAAGGCTTTTTTCTGTTTTGTTGGGAGTGTGGCCACCCAACAAGTCTCCCCCTCATTGATTTCAAGTGCTACAGGGACACCTACCGAAGCAACGACGGATTTTTCACCTAAAGGATAGAGATATTTATCACACATCTCTATGATAAAAGTATTACCTGCTGGAAGAAAAAGAGAGAACTGTACAGACCGTGTCATCTTATTCCCACGCCTTTTTCATGTCCGCTTCAAACGCATCTTGTCGTTTCCTAGCTCTAGCGATGCGTGCATCTTCACGCTTTAGTAAATCTTTTCTGTACTGATTCCTATCGCGTTGAGCCATAAAACCACCCACTAAAGAAGCAAGTGTCCCAAACCCCTTAATGTCTATACCCAACCCATCTAAAGATAAATCATTTTTAACCTTAGTGACAGGAATATCTATTTTAGGCATTAGCCCTACATTCGATAAATTATTATTATTCACACCGTCAAAACTAAACAATGGTGAAGGTAATTCATATCCATCCATAGTACCTTTCCTCTTCTCATTTTACATCATTATAAGAGAACATACCCTATTTAAAAAAGGGGGGGTGTGTGGGTTAAGTCTTGTATTGTGGACTAAAATCATATAGCATATTATACAAATCGTCATACTGACTATACGCACGACTATATATAAACTGCATTGATCCATCTTGAAGCTGTGCAAGATTTTTATTTTTATTCTTTTCTTTTGCTTTATCATGGACATTTTTTTGTATGCCTATATTTTTATAAAGATTTAACATCTTCCCAACCATCTCTATATTGTTAATCGTCCATGAAAATATCTGCACACTGTTCATTGCAGAAAAATCCACCTGAGACAATCCATACCCAAAAGAGAGGGCGGCTACAAACAGAGAAATCTCAGGGGACAGAACCCCAGAATAGCTCATTACAGAAGTACCTATAAGTGCTATTTTCAACCATACAGGGTTGGCAGAGATAGCAGTAAGGGAAATGGAAACAATAAGCAAAACAAAATTAAATATTCGCGCTAATAAAGATGTTTTTTTGGCAGATGCATCTATCCCTAAAAAAGTGTTCACAAACCAATAAATGTCATAGCCCACAGTGTCTAATAATTCAAGCTTTACATACACTTTAGAGCCTTCCATAACACAGTAATTTTGAAAGTTCTTCACCTTGTCTGCTATGCCAGGTATCTTTACACCATTTTCTACGCGTGTCTGGAACTGCTGCTCTTTCCACCATTCATAATTTGGGTCTGGGATTAAGATACCAATTCCATTATCTATCATTTGGGGAGTAATGTCTCGCTCAAACATAAACCAGATATCGCCTATCTTACTTGGATTGTCAATTTGTTGATACAAGGTATCAGCGATACCAAGATAATTAATTAACTCCAAATCCTCTTCTATTCTGCCAACACCATTGGTTAACTGATCGATTGTTTGAATCAAAACAGTTACACGACTATCCAAGAAATACAAAAGACTAGACAATGGTACCACCACTGCCTCACGATTCCCTATGACAGCAGGTACAAAATCATCAACCATCAGTCCTAGAAAATCACTCATCTCCGTCCACATTGATGCAAACAGAGCATCTTGGTTTGGTTTAAAAGAAGCGTTGGTTCTATCTTCTACCCCACGACTGTTTAAAATAGTATTATGATTTTCTCCTGTGTTTGTTCCACTTTCGTAATCAACACATGGCGTACTGTCGTTTGTGCCACTAGAGTAAAACCAAGAAGTACCGTCAGCAAGACTCAGCGAAAAATGAATCCCGATTATTTTTTGGTGAGGAAGAGTAGATACATTGAATGGATTTTGGACTGCCTCTATAAGCACAGAAGCGTAACTATTTTGAAGTGCCCCATTTATGCTAAAACCACTGCCAACATCTACTTGAATACCATTAAGTAATTTATTTTTTAGATTGGTTGTAGCGGCTAAATCTGTTTGACTCTGCGTAATCGTTGTTACCGATGCACGCATACCTCTAGTAAAATTATAATTGCCTATCGTTCCATTTCCAGTAGTTTCCATATGCCGCATATAAAGCTCTTTAAACTTCAACCCCCAACGGTTTTTTGCGAGCCTATCTGCAACGACTTGAGACTTTATATTCTCATACGCCCCAAAATTAAAATCATACTGTTTTAGTCTCATAACTAGGGGCTTATCTGCCCATCCGTCATCTTCGATATTGCTGTTTTCATCGCGGTTGTCATCCATCCAGGAGTCACTATACCTGCTTGCGCGAGCATGGCTGAATTTTCAGAGTTTAATTTAAGCGTCTTATAAAACATATCTTTCAAGAAACCTTTTTTTTGTTCGGCTAATACTGCTATCTCTGCATCTAACTTACTAGAAGTTTTACTACGCTGTATATCCAAAATTGCTGCATCTTCTTTAAGTTTTTCTACCTCTTGTATCAAAGGAGGTATCTCTTTAGCCAAGTTTATCGCCTGCGCCACTAGTCCAAGTGCTAATTGCTGTGAAAAATTTGCATAAAGCCTATCACGCTCTTCTTGTGATAACCCAGAACGCCTTAGCTCCTCTTTTATGTCTTTGCGTGCCTGCACGATAAGCACATTCCCATTGAGTGAATTTGAAATGGTATTAATGTCCCTTAATATATCCGTTACAGCTAAAAGTGCCATTTCTAAACCTTTCTATATCTCGTGCGTATGTTCTTACTCTGTGCATTCATCTGCACACGCGAAGCCAACTTCTGTACTTCCATTTCATAAAGTTTTTTATATCTGTTGCTCTTTTCCATGCCTTTAGCTGAAATATTGTTCTCAAACAACAAACCCAAGGCAAAGTAAATCATCGCTTCTTTGGCATTGTTAGGTAAAGCGATGGTATCTCTGTCATCGCCTATCGTTTCAAAGTAGTTATAGTAAAGCTCTATGACATCTCCACTCTTTATACTCTCAGCGGGGAATAGATGTAGTGTTTGCAAATCCAGAGAAACACTCTGTCTGGGGTAAGTATAGCTACGGTTTACCCTGTGCTCCATACTCTCTACTTCTGTAATGAGCGTACCATTATAGTTAACAGAGATGAATCGAAGAAAATCACTCGGCAATTCATATCTACCAACCCCAGCCACACAAGGCACCCTCCAGATACGGCGGAAGCAAAGTAAATCTTCACTCAAATGAGCTAACGCAGAGTTGACAGCATCGATGATTTCAGGGTCACTATAATCACGACTGGTCACGTCTGTATCACCCAAACGGGAACGTATCCCTAAAACTACCTCTACTATGTTCACTGCCACATTAGCCCTTTGTTAAGACAAATAAGGCAACAACAACGCTACCAAATCATTTTTATTTTTTTTACCAATGGTCACACCATGTTTTTTACAAGCAGCTTTAATCTCTTTGATGTCAGCCTGCATCACATTCTCTTTGGTTAAAAACACTGCTTCTTTTTCAGCTGCTTCTTTTTCAGCTGCGGTATCTGAGGCAGGTACCGAAGCACCCACTCTCAGAACTTCTTCAAGCGCATCATCTTTCACCATCTCAAAATAAGGATGTTTCGCAATCATCATCATCCCTATAGCCGTTGTAACAGCTAGGCAATCGCCCTTTGTAAGTACAGGAACTTTTTCTCTTCTATTTATGCGTATTTCAACCACTTTACGGGGGTGTTCCCCCGTATATTGAAGTATGCACAAAGAAGGTATATGAAGTTTAGGCATCCCCGCCCCCTCTACTTGATAGTAGCGACAACAGCTTGCACACCATAATCTTCATCGTGCCAAGACAATGCTATCTCGTCAGCCGTTTTACCTTTAGGTCTAAACTTCTCAAACCCGAAGAATAAATCAGCAAAGATTCTAAGCTTTCTACCACTGTCAATCGTTTTACCATCTTCTTCATAATCTGGGATAGCTTGGAACGGTTGCACCCCAGCACCAGCACCTAACATAAGGTTTACTTCTGTCTCTATTCCAGCTGCACCAGCATACTGAGCAAAGTTTCCGATAGTCTGACCGTTAATGTCAATCCAGTCAGGAGTAGCAGAAGTCACGATACCCGCATCTTCTTCATTCCAAGTACCCTTATCAACCACGACAATCTTCTGGTCGTAAAGCCCGATACCACCCGCAAAAGGCAATTTCTCTCTATCAACATCAGATAATCCAAGTCTCTTTTGCTCGAATAAGGGGTCATTAGCAAGGTTCTGTGCAGACGCACCACCCACCATCATCACAAATATTTCAATGTCTGTTTTGACACCTTTAACGATACCTGCTTCAACTTTATGTGGTTTCATTTTAGGGTGACGCTTTCCTACACTATCGGTGTACCCATTTTTAGCTCTGTCATATGCAGCATCTAGTGCAAGCGCACTCATAACATCACCAGCCACAAGGCTACTAGGGGTATCAGACACCGTTCCATTTGCCTTAACACAGGTAATCTTAGTACAGTCATATGACAGTTTAGAAAAACGCTCACAATCCATGATCCATTTTAGCCACTCTTTAAGACCATTTTTAGCATCTCTTCTAAAATTCATCCAACTAGAACGCTCAAGTTTCTTGGTGTTATCTGAAATAATATCTTCCCCAACAACATTTCCTTTTACATCCATAAACAGACGTTTGAGCTTATTTGATAAACCGTTAAGGTTTTCGTTACCTCTTACCCCTAATGTACGAAGTGGAGCAAGCAGACTCATCGTCACGATAGCAGCTTTAGAGTGTGTTTCATTTTGTGTTTTGATGATGGAGTTCTCGTCTGATCCCATCAACCCGGCAAAGGCACTTGAACGTGTCGCTGCAATCATAATATCTTTTCCGTGTTCCAAATTTTCTTTTGGGTCTTTAGATGCAAAAGCATCTGCTGTTAATACTGGCATATTCTTTCCTTTATTTTAATCCAATTTTTTCAAGATAACTCACATCCTCAATCATCTCAATCTCTTGCTTCTTTTCTTTAGCAAAAGTCTGTACCTCTTTCAATCGTGATTTATCTTTCACGATTTCCATAGCCCTAGAAAGAGTTCTCATATCCTCTTCTAATTTCCATCTTTTTTCTTCTTTACTTTCATTCCTCATCTACAGTCCCACAGAAGCCAGATAATCATTGTCTGGGGTATCATCAGTATCATTATCCACATCACCAGTAGCACCAGCAATATTAGATATGTCTGTAGGAAGTTTTGGATCATCATCAGGCATAGTACCCATACTCTCCAAAAATGCCTTAGCCGCAAGCCCCAAAAACTTCACTTTATCCCCCTTTGACTCAGCCAAAAATTTTTCTCTCTGATTGGGAGACATTTCACCTCTTAGATACTCAGCAAAGCCATCTGTATCCAAATCGGGGTGCCCCTTCCTAAAAGATGCCTCTGCTTCTAAGTCTTCAATCCGCTCTTCTTTTTGCTCAAGAGCATCTTCCATAAGTTCAAGCTCTTTACGCTCATCATTCACCCTGTCCCCCACAAATGCTTGACGCTTCGCATCAATCATTCGTGCAATATCTAATACATTACCTTCAAGTATAACATCGCGTTCTTCATCACTCAAGGAGGCATCAAGCCCAGATTCAAACTCTTTATTAAGTTTTTCTTCTAGCCCTTCAAAAGCCTCTTTTTTAGCATCATACTGTGCACGCTCTTTTAAAAGCTGTTGCTTTACACCTTCTAAATCAGGTAATTCAGCTTTGCTTCCGCTAGGTTTTTTATCCATACCGTTACTCCTCACAAATGTTTTTTGAGATTATATTTCTCTATGTTTTGCATTTTATACCAATGTTCTAAGTTTAAAAAAGGGGGGGTGATTGGGGTTGTTATGTGGTAACTACTCCAAGATGTATAGGAAACCTCTCTTTGTAGATAAGAAATATCGTATAAACCAACAAAGAGATACTTATCTTTCTCTCCTCTGCCTCTCTTTTGATTAGACGTACAAAAGAGGGATGTACCATAAACCTACGTTTGCGTACAAGCCTATCATTTCCAACAGATATGCGTTTTTGCTTTTCACCATTTTGTCGCAACAAAATAACATCATTGCAAAGCATCCCATAGGTAAATGCACGCGTCAAAATAGTCTCTAGCTCACAACTGTTTGTCACCCCGTGTCGTTTAGCTGCTGCACATAGATACACAAAATCATTCTTCCTCATTTTAATCTCAGGGAAATACACCCTTTTATTTTCATCCTCTTTCTTATAAAATTTCTCTTCTATCGGAATATCCCAAGAACTAGACGCACGACACCATCGTTTAGACATCTTCACCCCTTTAACCATACCTACCCCTCAAGCAGAGCCTGTAGCTCTTCGGTACTTAGTTCATCCAGCTCTTTGTCACTCTTAACCTCATTATTTGGGTCAGTCAGCGTAATGTTGGTCTGTTTGCCGTGTATTGTGGTGTAGGTAGTAGTCAACATATTGTGGTGTGTGGCAAGCACGCCTATGGTTTTTGCTTTCTTCGCCATCTTCTCAGAGCGTTCAAGGTTCTGTGCCATCATCCCAGTAAGTGCATGTTTGTTAAGCTTTTTGTAGATCAGCTCTTTTATAGCAGCTGCACTCATCGCATCAAGGTCATCTTCATCCAGCACTTCTACATCAAGCCCATCACCTCCCACATCCTTCTTTATCTTGTCTTTTATTAGCTCCTTGGCCTTGTCATGTATGGCATCCATCACTGTATCATCCACCATACTTTCCAAAGCCTCTTCTATGGAGGCATATCTATTCTTCTTCCATTTTGGCACATCACTTCTTCCCCAGTTCTCCATACTCTTCTTGTAGTTAGGATACCCCAACTCCTCAAAGTGTGCTGCTACCTTGGCATAAGAAAGGTTATGACTCTCATAAAACGCCCGTATCTCCAACTTTACATCATCACCCACTGCCATACTACACCCCTCTCCATGTTTTGTTTTTGTTGCGTCTGCTATGTCTTTTAATTGGCTTTGGCTTTGGCGGTAGGTTTATTTTAGGCCTGCAATCAGCCAATATAAAACTTTTACTCAAAGGGTCGATACAGTTATCTGTATTACCCTTACGCTCAGGGTTAAATGCCAAAAGCTCTTTTTTGAGTTGCATCTTAAAATCTGCATCCATAAATTTATAGAAGAGCAGATACCCCTGTTCCATAGGGTTCGCCATAAGCTTAATGCCTTGGTTTTTAGAAGTTTGGTTGTCAGGTTTAAATGCAAATACCCCGTTGTGTATCTGTACCTTGCCCTCACTCTGTGCCTTGGCATTGTGTATGAGTATCTCTTTTTTGAGTACTTTTATAAGCGTTATCCCACCACCTGCACCCTCTATGTACACAGGTGCCTTAGGAAATTTCAACATTAAATAAATAATCTGCTCACACGTACCGTACACATCCCACTTACCACGCCGACCATCCATCACCACTGTCTTCACTATCTCCGAAGCATCCACACTTTTACCTACTACTACAAGCCCTCTATCATCTGCACTGGACTCTTCACTCTCCGCGGGGTCAACAAGTATAAATTCATTTTGTTCAGGCACTTCTACATCCACCACCTCTTTGTAGTTCTCTTCTAAAAAATACCCAGCTTCACTCACTTCTGCATCCTGCAGATATTGGCGTTTAAACTCCACAGAAGACATCTCTTTTTCTTGCTGTGCTATAAACTCCAACCCAAAGGCAGTAGCATCTAAAGGAGTCATCGCAGGGCGTACCAGTCTCAAATCTCTGTAGTGATACACCTCTTCTTCTTTATTGATCACGGGGAGTTTAATCTCATGCCATAGTCCACCGTCAGATGCACGTCCTCCTTTGGCAAGTACACGTCCAGCAGGGTCGTCTTCGTGTAAGCGCTGCATAATAAAAATAACCGCTTTCCTACCCTCTAGCCTAGTAAGTGCCGAAGAGTTGAAAAAATTATAGGCCTCATCGCGTCTCGCCTTAGAGTCTGCATCCGCAGCTTTAAGCAAATCATCCCCTATAAATATCTCAGCCCCTATACCCGTGTTGGACCCACCCACAGAAGTGGCCAAAAATTCAGCACCACTTGCAAGTTTCCAGTGTTCCTTCAGGTTTAATTTTTGAGAAAAGCTTACCTCTGGGAATATCTCTCTATAAATAGCCGACTCCATAATCTCCTTCGTATCTACCGCAGTAAGCACAGATAAAGTACCAGAGTAAGTCGCATACTGTAGTTTTATCTGCATATCCAACCCCTGCACATACGACCCAAAGAGTCTCACTGCTCTTTCCGTCTTACCGTGACGTGGGGGCATGGAGATAAGCAGTCGCGTAGTCACACCGTCGTAAATGTCCATCAAAGCCTTAGCCATCATCTCATCCCACCAGGTACGACGGAACACTTTTTTATAATGGTGTTTAAATATCGCCTCCACATAAAGCAAAAACCCTTCAGCCCCTCCACGCCGTATCAAGACATTCCGAGCTTTACGCCGCTGCAACTCCGCAGCAGCTTCTTTTTGTCTCATATCTGACATTTTTACACCTTTGTCATACTGACATTATCGGCATACGCATCTTGTTTTTCCCACAAGTTAGGGTCTTCTAATGCACTCACATTCCCACTTGTATCTTCCATTTCATAAATCACTTCAGTAGTCTTAGGACGACCCGCCCCCTCTCGCAGGTGACGACCTGAAAACTCCAAGCTCTTAAAATCAAGCCCTATGGCCTTTTTACCGTGTTTTCCCGTTTGTTTATTTTTCTTGATATGTAAAAAGCGTTCATTTTTATTGGTAATCTCTCCATCCTTTCCAAACACAGGCTTAGGGGTTTCTATGTACGCGATAATGTGTGCCGCGTGTGCCCCATTCTTTGACTTCATAGGCGTTACTATCCCACTTCGTGTATCTTCTTTCCCTTGCTGACAAATAAAGATAATACGCAACCCGTATTTGATACCTATACGTCCAAGGGTAGTAAACTTCTCAGTCTCACGCTCTTCTGAAGTACCTTTGTTCCCTATGTTGGTGATCATCATCTGCGAGTCAATCACCGCAAGCTTTCCCCCTCGCTTAGCAAATATTTTCAGCTTTATTGCAAGGTCTGTTAAGTCTGTACTCACATCATCCACAAAAATATTGTCTTGATTTATTTTAGGTTTTCCATTTGTGTAAAACTCGTGGCGTTTGTTTTGTTCTAGAAAACTTCTACTGGAAAACTCAAACGGGAAGAACATCACGCGATGGTCACGAGACATATTACGACCTATCTGATTTGAGAGTAACGTCTTACCAGATTCAGGGTCTCCAAACATCAGCATAAGCTTTGCCTCTTCCAGCCCACCATTCAAATAAGAATCTAAAAAAGGTATGCCAGTAGGTATCTTCTCCATAGGCGGGGCGTTCTCATACTTTCGGTTCAATGCAGCGTACGACTCAAAATCATCTTCAGAAGATAAGGTAGCCTCATCCATAATCTGCGATGCATGACTCGCACAGGCATAAGATGACTCACCACTATACACACCATCAAGCAGTGTCAACGCTGCACGCCGTAGCTCTCTTTTTTTTCGCCACTCCTCCAAAGCATCCACCGCAAAAGAGAGTGTACTTATAGGCTCAGAACATACAATGTCAAGCAGACTCTTCTCTAAGCCTCGGTCAACTTTACGCACCTCTGCACGTACCACTTCCACATCGATATCAAAATGACGTTCACTAAGCTCACGCATAATCCCAAACACTTTTTTGTTACCCTCATCAAAAAAATGTTCCTCTTTGATGCGTATCAAAGCCAAATCAGCCTCTTCAGTGTCAAATGCCATCAAAGCATGCAACAAAGACCTCTCAGTCTCAATATCTATAAGCCGCTCTATCCCAAACTGATTATTTTCACTCATACCAACGCCCCACACTTCTTACACACCGTAGGCTTCACCAACACCACCGCGTGCATCATAAAGTTTTTGTTCACAAGCTCCAGCCTCTTTGTTTTCATATTCAAAACCATTGCATGGGTTGTATAGTCATCATACCTACTAGGCACATCAGCCACCCAAACCACCTCATGCTCCACCTCTTCAGGACAATCCAGCAGTTCTTTAGCCAAAGGCAACGCCCAACCCTTAGACTCACACACCCCAACCAAAGACCTAAAGCCAAACTTCAAAATCAAATTTTTAACTCTCACATCATCTCCTCTAAAATAACTTCCCACATAGTATTTATCATCCACACTCTCTTCAAGCACATCTTTAAGTCGTTTTTCTAGCTCCACAGAGTCATACACCATAAAAGCCGCCTGCTCCGGTGCTCCTATACCTGAAAAGAGGGTGGCTAGTTTTAAATTACACACATACAATCCTTGATATATGAAGTATCTAAATCCTTAGAATCTATGCTTTTAAATAGTTTTTCCATATCTTTTATTGTTCTGTGTCCACTAAACCAATAAGGGTTAATAACCTCATATCCTCTTTTAATAAGATCGATTAACATCATTTCTATCTTTGCCATCCATTTCCATGTCTCAAAAAAATGAGAGAAAACCATAAACCATGCATAGTCGCTTTGTGCGGGGCACATCATGCAGCCCGTTCTTTCAAAAAACCTATACAGTGGGTTTTCCAACTCTCTTTCTCTTAAATATTCAAAACAATCCTTTTCAGACATATCAAAGTATTCAACAAGAGGATAAATCACATTATCTTCATTTAATCGTCTTTTTTCTATCTCATCTGTAGTAAATCCAATGTATTTAATATAAGAATCACCTTTTAAATTATCTTTTATCCATAAATCATAAGGCTTAGTCTTGCTTTCTCTTCTCCAAAAACACTGAGCATCCTTAGAGTAAAGCAGTGGAATCCCTCTAATTTTCCCTTCTCTTTTTCCTTTTGTCGCAACACCTAAAGCCCATTGTTCAAAGGTTGCCTTAGGTCTAGTAACAACAATATCTTTACCATACCTATCAAAAATATACTTTTTAACTTTTTCAGCGTACTCATACATAAATGGAAACTCATACATAGTGTCATTAAAAACAATATAATCAAGCGGTTTTTTGTGTCTTAACAATAAATCTACCATTGCCATAGAATCCTTGCCAAAACTTAATGAAGCAATATATATATTTTTATTTTGAAATAGATTCATTTACCCCACACCTCACCCAACCAAACAAACCCACGTCTCACCACATACCCACGAGCAGTAGAAGCAACAACAAACATAGCGTTGGTACTTAACGCCTGTTCTACAGAGACACACACACCTATAAACGGCAGCACAAAGTACACGATGCAAAACCCTATCACCACACCCAGAACTGTATTGGTCAAAGCTTCATAGAAGCTCATACGTTTACTCTGACTCACAGCATCATCCTCAACATTCTCAACGCTTCGTCTTTTGAGACTAAGTCTTTACTATGCAAAGCCCCCTCTATCAATGTTTCCATCTTCGCTTTAGTCTCAGGGTATTCTTTCGCAGCTTTCAGTATTCTCCGAGCCTGTACCACATCAACCTCTGGCACTTTTACCTTTGTCGTCATTCTCATGCCACAGCCTTTGTCACTTTGCCCCACACAGTCGCGATGCGTTTTCTAAGCTTCTCAACATTGTAGTACTGTATCTCATCCACCGCATCATCCACACTCATACCGAGCAACCTAAGCACAGCATTATCTTCTTCACTAAGCACTGCTTCATCCCCATCACTCAACGCCACAAACTTCTGCACACACCGCTCCATCTCATAGTCCACAAAAATCTCCGCCCCATCTTTCGCGATTTTTTTACTCAAATAGACATCATCTTCCCAACGTTTACCACGGATAAAAGTTGTAGGATGAGGACAATCAGGTATAAAAGCGTTCTCAGGATGGTTATTTTTATTGTGGTAGTTTTTGATAGCAGGCAGCGTACCAAGAAGAACATCCAGATCATCTAATCCTATCTTCTTGAAAAGTGTCAAGGCTTCTTGTTTTTTTACCCGTTTGGGAAAGTGTTTCCAAAAAAATTCAAAGGTAAGGGTATAAAATTCAGTCAAGGTCAAATTCTCATTTTGACCCTCTTTTAACTTGTATTTATATATAATGTATGTATAAATCTCGTTTTGAGATTTAAAAATCTCGTTTTGAGATTTAACTTCACCTTGTTTCTCATTTTGAGATTGTAGGGTCAAATGGTTTTTGACCTCTTTTTGGTCTCCCACAAATACAAGCTTTCTAGCGCTTCTACTTCCAATATTTTTTACGTAAGTAGCCTTGTATAGCTGAGAGATTGTATTGCGTACAGAATTCTCAGAAGTATAGAGCAGATTAGCAATAACTTCATCTCCAGCCCAACAAAAACCCTTTTCTCTACTAAGTCCAATAATGGTACCACACATGACCTTTTGCCCCATTGGAATATTAAGTCGCAGCACCCTATCATCCATCTGCACAAAAAAGGCAGAGTTTAACAGTTTATTATCGCTCATCGTGTTCTTCTTCGCTAGATCTAAACTTCTCGCCAAGTCCTGTCATTAGCCACTTCCAGTTTAGATTTTCTTCTTCTGCTATCCTGAGTAGATGTGCTTCTGGTATTCGATTTCTAGCCATCCAATTATCGTATGTGCCTAGTGCAACTCCTAGTTTTCTAGCCAACAACACTCTAGTTTTTACATGGTAATGATTTTTAAGCCGAACAATAATAGGTGCTTTTCCATTTAGTGGTGTCTCTTTATACATAAACACTCCTTTTGTATATCAAATTCCCATATTATACCCATTTTTGATATACTAATCAAGAGTAAATGATATATATTTAAAAATTTAGACAAGATCCTCCACCCCCCCTTTCGCGATTTTTTTAGTATATCTCACTCCATTTTCACCTAAAACCATAAATTTATTTTTTATATTTTTAGCACCTGTCACCTATGTGGACATATTCTCAAATGTACCTTTGTTTGCATAGAGGCAGTCACCACAGTAAAAGGCGGATGGGGAATCACCCCCCCCGTGTCTCAAAAAACAAACCTATCACTACCACCAACCAAAGCGAGTGGTCTTTGTGTCAAAAGTTATTGGAGTGGTGTTCTGTTTTGTGTGTGGGCTATAGAACGTAGGTGGGTACTTTGCCTGGGGTTTTCACCTTTTTTTACTGCTAAAAAACTTCCAAGTGGCAAACATTTAAACAAGCAAAGCCCCACCACATCGGACATACATCACTTTAGACCTACGGTTGTAATAACCAACGCTCTTAAATCTGCATGGGTTTTCTTACTTTCGACGCTCTAAAAAATCGAACCCACCACATACCAGGGCAACCACTCACCACATCACCAACCAAACCCAAAACCAAAGCCGACCACGTCCTAAAAAATCCTAATTCCAAAAAAAAACAAGGCACACCCACCAAAACAATACTAAAAAACAAAACTTCATCATTACTTGCCTTTTTTCCTAGCCATAGGCTAAAAAAAATCGCAAAAGAGGGGGCGGCGTTTTTGGGGGGTGGGTTGTGTGGTTTGGTAGTTGGTGTATTTGTTGTTTGTTGGGTTTCTTTGTGGGGTAGGATGGATTTTAAAGGGGTTTGGTGTGTCTTGGGTAATGTAGGAGTGTTAAAAAGGTTTTAGAGGGCATTTGACAAGACTTAGGCTCTCGCCTTTGTCTTGTCAAGCCTAAACACTTCTAGGCACACCTCTAAGAAATAGGCATACACCTCTACCAAGTCGTCACTTATGGCTGTTGCCTTCATGAGTCTAGTAAGACGTGGCTGTGGTAGCTTGTGCAGCCACTCTGTGTAGGCGGTAAGGTCTGCGTCTTCGTTGTTGCGTCTAAACTCCTCTTCTATCTGCATGATCTCATCTTTTGTTAATGTTTTCATACTAGGTCCTTACAGTGTCACGTATTGGATAAACTCAAGGCACGCTTCGTAGTGCTCTCTTTTTATCTCAGTGTAGGTGTAAACATTAAACTTCTGGTTGAGTGCTCTGTAGATGGTAGGTGTGGCTGTAGTGAGTGCCACGCCGTTAGCTTCTGCAAGCTCTTTGCCTCTCATACCTACTACTTTGCGTATGTGTGCCAGTTGATAGGTGTCCATCGGCATGTTCTCCAGTGCAAAATCAAGCCGTTTCATGGCGTTGGTACTCTTGCGTAGCTGATACTGCACCTCTTCACGCTCTGCTCTTAGCTCTGCAAAGCCCTCTTTGAGTTCGTGCAGCTCTTCGTGTATGCTCTGGGCAAGCATTGGCTGTGCGTGTGTACCTCGTAACTTCTGCTCCATGAGATTGAACGCCTCTATGAACTGTACTTTCCACTTGTAAGCGTTTTGTCCAGTGAAACCCATGACGAGCATCGAGAAGCCGTCTCTGGTGATGTTGTACATTGGTCTTGACTTTCCTTGAGCGTCCAAATAAGAGGCCAAACCAAAATTGGTTTCGCTAAAATCATCTTTAGGGAACTTCTGAATATCTCTCACTACATGGTGATGTCTTTTTTTAAATACAGAGGCAATATTTAAACTGTCAGTAAAAACCTGCCCATCATCTAATCTGAAAACCACATCTGTATTGTTTATGTGTATAAGTTCTTGCATCTTAGTACCCCATCCATTCTCTAAGAGCCGAGGCAGTAGTGACTGCTATGGTGCTGTCATTATCCCAGACGAGTACAAAGGTGCTGAAAAGTGCTGTTTTAAATCCGTGTGATTGTGCAAATTGTGCGAGTTTGTTCATTTTGTAATCCTTTTTGTGATTTAAGTGCAACAGATGCACTCTTAAAAAGAATTATAGTGTAATTAATAGTATATTGTCAATGGTATTTGTGTATATTGTAGTATTTTTGTTTATAAGTCAGTGTATTATATACACTAATTTATAAACTTTTTGAGCATATCCTTCAGTAAACTAGTGTCATTTATTTCTTTTTCTAGTTCTTTGTTTTTCTTTACAAGTTCAATAGCCTTTAGCATTGGTACACTTACTGTACCTGATGCAGCAGCTTTCTTTACTGCATCTTCTCCATACCCTATCGCCTCAGCTAACTCTTTATAAG
>Ga0256829_1000713_pt1 | contig 30864 bp, 44 predicted proteins | sample 131447metaG_FD_185979 | JGI IMG/M metagenome (GOLD analysis project Ga0256829, IMG submission 185979) | Hydrothermal vent microbial communities from Lau Basin, Pacific Ocean - 131-447 | ecosystem: Environmental > Aquatic > Marine > Hydrothermal vents | place: Pacific Ocean: Lau Basin | collected... | reverse complement strand
GTGAAGTAGAATGGCTTTGTAAGCAGATGAGGGATAAAAAAAATGTTGACGATTAAAAATTTACAAAGTAGAAAATTAACAGATAAAATGCTTTCTAACAGTAGTAAAAACAGTATAAGAGATCATAAAATATGTGTCTGGGTATTAGATTTAGAAAAAGATATCGGTTATTACGAAACTGGTTGCAGCAATGCCTTTATTCTAAATGAAGGGTATCCAGAAGAACTTGGTATGAAATATTGTATGTTTTGTGGGAAGGAAATTAAAAGTAAAAATGAGAGTAACGATGGATAAAGGATACAAAAGAAAGAAATATGGTTACCTTTGTTTAAATTTTATGTGCTGCTTTATTTGATTTAGGTAAATAAGTATGACAATATCTTCGTTAGTTTTAAGTTTAAAACATGAAGATTTGGCTGAACTATATAATGTTCTTCTAGATACAGGTATACAAAAGGAGTTTGGAAACAAAATAAGACCAATTTTTAAAGAAAAAAGAAAAACTAGCAAAGGTAAACTAAAGAAAGTCTATTCTTTCCTTGCAAAGTGTAGTGAGAAAGATTATGAAACTATTTATAACTCTATACTTACGAACCTTCAATGAGCTATATCGAAGAGAATTTTGCTAAAAAGTTAATTAAGTATAACTTTCCTGATTTTAAAAGGGAGTTTAGGTTCCATCCAAGTAGAAAATGGAGATTTGACTTTGCTTGGCCTGAGTATAAATTAGCCACGGAAGTCGAAGGCGGGATTTGGTTAAAAGGCAAAAGACAATCTCGCCATACTAATCCAAAAGGTTTTACAGCCGATATAGTTAAGTATTCAGAAGCTATGTGTTTAGGTTGGACTGTTCTTAGAGTTACCCCTGACCAAGTAAAGAGTAACCAAGCTTTTGATTGGTTATACAGGTTAATGGAGTTAAAGGAGAATGAATAAGTAAACTATATGTCCCCTTCTACAACAAACTTACCTTGTGCAAAAGTGAAAATCCCTCCAGCTGCATCTGTCCCTCTGGCATTATAAAAGTAATTTCCAGTAGGGACATTCCCACTAGGCGAAAAACCTACTTTCCCGCTTCCTAAATCAACTATTACCCCAGAGATAGTTTCTACCAAGCTAGTTCCGTTCGTTGGAAACTCATTTGGGTCAATTCGTAGAACGAAGTTCGCCCATCCATTTAGATTAACCCCTGTTGGCGCGTCTTTAGAAACAACATGGAATATAATCTGTTTAGTATCCCCGTGTTTTTTAAATATATGTACTTTTGTTGGCATCATTTTAAAATTACTGTGTAGGGTTCTGGAAGACTAGCTGTATATTCTAGCGTATATGGAGCAGAAACTGAAGGAACATTTACATTAGGTAAGTAAAATACAGAGGAATTGACTACTAGGTTTGGTGTTAAGGTAATTGCAACTGGAGCTGTAACTATACTGGAGTAAAACACAGATTGGTTAGCTAATACAGTTGGGAGCAGCTTATCCGTTTTAAATATATTTGGAGCAAATAACTGTGTATTGTTTAGAAAAACGGAAGCTTGAAGCGTTTTACCTGTTGTGATAACAGCAGAATAAATAGTAGGGCTGCTTGTTACTAAACTTGCTGCTAAATTAATTTTAGTTAAGTTAACTGTAGCTGGATATAAAGTCTGGTTGTTTACATATAAGTTAGGAGAAATCGAAGCTGAGCCAGAAACATTAACAAGTGGGAATAATATATTGCTTGGGTTGGCTAGCAGATTAGGTGATAAAGTTATCCCTGTTGTAACAACCTGAGAGAAAATATTACTTTGGTTATATAATAAACTTGGTGTAACAGTCGTTGCAGTGGAAACAGTTGGGTTAAACAGGCTGTTTTGGTTATTTACCAAAGTTGCTGATAAGTTTACACCTGTTACAATACTTGGAGAAAATAAAGTACTTGTGTTTGTTTCTAACCCAGTCTGTAAAGTAACTTTTCCTTTAACCGTTGGGGAAAAGAAATAACTAACATTTGTTACTAGCTGAGGTACTAAATTTCCACCCGTCCCTATTGTTGCAGAAAGAAATGTAGGGATATTGGTAACAACTTGAGGAGTTAAAGATGTTTTTGTTTTAGCAATTGGGGAAAACAGAGTATTACTGTTTACTACAAGCTGTGGGGCAAGATTATTGCCTATCCCAACTGTTGTGGAAAAGAAAGTTTGGTTGTTTACAACAGTTTGTGGTGTTAGTGTTGTTTTTGTTCCTGCGGTTTGGGAAAGAAAAGTATTTGTTTCTGTAAATAATGCTGGGGATATAGCAATATTATTAACTACTGTTGGAGTAAATTCTGTAGATGTGTTTGTTACTAAGGATGGGGATAGTTTTGTTGTTGTTTGAACAGATAGAAGTAGTAAGGTGTTTTGGTTTGTTAGTAAAGTTGGTGTAAGAGATGTTGATGTTGTGGTTGTGCTGCCAAAAATAAACCATTTCCTGTGGGGTTTTAGGATTTGGTAGGGGGCTTCGTGGAGTGCGACTATTTCATCAGAGGATAAACTTCTTGCATGAGCTAAGGTGAAGGCTACTTGCCCGTAAGATTGTTGAACATCAGTATTACCAAATACCAGAAAATCGCCAACACCCGGTGTCGTCACCCCTACATTAATCAGACTGAGAAGCGTGTTTTTTTCATGGGTAAGCGATAGTAAGTTTGATTTATCGACATTTAATGTAAAAGTAGATAACTTCGCTGATATTAAGGCAGAATACAGTCCCGTTAAAGTAATATCTGTAGTTAAATTGCTAAAATTAAACTGATTTGAACCCCAATAGTTATATACTTTAAATCCAGTGAGAAAATTGGCTGCATGGTTTATTTTTCCAAATAACCCGCTCCAACCCCAACTGCTCGTATTATCCATACCACAACGCATAGTGACTGAATATTCTGAAACAGTTTCTAACGGCGTTCCTGGAAATGCATCGTAATTGTTATCATAGCGCGTTACAAGACCATCGTCTCCGATATATATAGCGTTTTGCGCGCCACGGCTAGAGACCTGTTGAGCAACTAAATCGATTGTTTTTGGTTCTGATGGATACGCTGCTAATACTAACCCATCAGTTAGCTCATTAGACCAATCTATCTCTTGCGGCGTAGTCGGCTTTTTATCTTTAAACCGCTCCCACCGCGGCACAAAAAACGTCATTTATCTGTCCTCAAATAATGTTCCCCGCGCTCTGTCCTGGTCTCAATGTCACATAATAGTTTTTCAAAATGAATAACCATTTTCTTGTGACCATTAATCATATTGATTAACCATTTGCGCTCATTATAAAGAGGCCAGAATCTAATCATAGTCATACATCAGTTGGATTATAACCAACAACAGTAACTGAATTACCTGTAGCAGCTAAATTTCCGCCAGAATTATTAACTATATAGAGTTTCCAAAAAGCAGATACAGTTTCAAAATCAAAGGTCAATGTTTTCTTTACAGCAGTTGCGCTGTTAAGAGTTATTGAGCCTAATATTGTTTTGTTTAAGGCATCAGCTTCAGCTCCCGTGACATTACCATGTAAGATATAAACATCAACTGTACCCGTACTCCCTGCAGAGCCAGTAAGACTAAAAGTTAACTGAGCAGATATGTATCTTGTAGTTGTGTTATTTTGCTCTAAACCTGCAGAAGAAACACCTGTATTAGGTAAACTTGCTAGGTCACTTGGGGTTATATCTGCGGCTGCTGAATAACCAGCATATAAAGTAGCCATTATCCAATACCATTAGTTATAAGTTGTAATAACCTACTCAATGCGAAAACCTGATTAGTATTTTCATCATTTAGAGAAAGCGACAGTGTATTTAGTAACTCTATTAATTTTGTATTATTAGTAGAAGATTCCATAGATTCCAGCGTAGCTATAGCAAGTTTTAATGTTCTCTGTATTACTTTTGTTTCTGTTTTAGTCATTAAGCCACTCCATTTGCAATAGCAATATCTTCTAACGTGATATCTCCCGACCAGTTCTGCTCAGACCAGCTAATCATTGTATCAGCCATACCTAAAATGTATGTTTTATCTGCTGAGGTTAGCAAATTAAGTGTAACCAAATTATCAAGAATAGTAGTTAAAGTAGCTAGATAAGTAGGATTACTCGTGTCGAAACTGGTGAATTTATCTAATGCAAGAGTTGCTTCACGAGCATTTGTATCAACGCTATCTACAATTGGGATATATTTATGTGAAGCTGCTAGATATTTTTCTATTGCAATTACAGGAATAGGTACTTTTGCTACTATTGTTTTAGCATTAAGCGCACCCATTCGCGCTCTATCACCCGCTAATCCAGTAATAGCAGGGTCAGCCAATTTTGTTTTTAAAACACTGTAGTCTTTCATAATATTTTTTTATAATTGGAAGATTCCAGAAGCGTTCCAAGTAATAGTTACGTCTGTGGCACTTAAAGCAGCGGTAGGAAGCCCAGTAACACCAGTATCCATATACATGATTAACGGCCAAGTTGTATTAGCTCCAGCATTCTTTCTGTAAAGCACAATAGCTTCTACAGAGTTGCCTGTGACAGATGGGAAAGTTACGTTTGCTCCATCAAACAGACCATTTAGTTGGGTTTTAGTTAGAATTTCTTGATCTGTTCCAACAATACCAGAGAGGTTACTATAAAATTGATGCGCAGATGAGTAGGTGTATACTCCTGTGTCTATAAGAGCAACATATACACCTGTAGCACCTTCTGCACTATTTAATGCACTGTTAGCATCATTTTGTAAAAGTGTTTCTTTCCATTTTGGATATAAAGCATTAGCCATTTTATTTTCCTATATTTGTTAAGTTTGCGAGTTTGGTTATTTCATCAATAATCCATGCAGTACCAGCTAAGCCAGCCATTATAACTACCCATAGCAATTTGGCTTGTTTTCTGATACTAGATAATCCTTCTGTAAGTTCTTCATTTGTAGCGAAAGTCTTTCTGCAGTAATCTTTTATTTCATCTTTTTGTTTAAGCAATAGAACTTCCATATCTTTGGGTTGAGAGGAAAGGTCTGACTTTATAGTGTGAATGTCTGAACGTATCTTTTCTAAAATCTTTGTATTTTCCAAGTAAGAATCTTTTTCTCTATTTCTTTGTTCCTTCATAAAAGTTTCTTCCTTGTGTACAAATTCTTTTAGAAACGAAGCTAGTTCTTTTATTTGTGATGATAGTTCAGCTTCAACTATAGCAGACTTGGCCGTTTGGTCATCATGTTTTTGTATCTTTTCCTCGAGATTTTCTAGGCGTCTGGTTATATCTGTATTAAACATAGATTCACTTGCTATTTTGCCCAATTTTTGCTACACTTTTACCCAAGTATAACCGTTTTTACATAAAAAAGCAAGGAATGAAACCATAGACTTTCCTTTGTTTTTCAATAACTTATAAAAGGCGTTCTCGTGGAAGGAAAGCAAGAAGCAATAATAAACCTTGATAGCAATTGTTCCCCAGCTATTTTAGCTTCTATAATCGGTTGTAATGTATCTCTTATATATCAGGAATGCCAAGCTGGCAGGCTACCTAGCCCTATAATTGAACATACGTATAGAGAAGCATTACAGAAGTATATTAACCATTTTAAAAAGAACCAAGATTTAAAGATAGAGAAGGAAAAAAACGAAGCAAGATTAAAAGAAGCAAAGTTACAGAAGGATTTGGAGTTTAAAGAAAGAAAGTATAGGGCAAAGTTAGAAGCAGAAGAAAAAGCAAGGGAAAGTAAGGGAAGAGACTTCGGCGGAATAGAGCTAGACGATGGTATGCCTCCGCTCATGGCAGCTAAAACTAAACAAGATATTCGTTTGGGTCGGGCTAGGGAACAGCAATTATGGGTTAAAGCTTCTATAGAAAGAGGAGAGTATTTATCTATTGAGGAATTAACAGAACTTTGCGAACCTTTAATTATGACTATTCGGCAAAGCCTTCTTTCTATTTCCCTTGAAAACGAAACAGTACAGAAACAAGTAGACCAAATAATGGATAACCTTTATAAGTTAGGAGTTACTTTGGTTGAACAGGCAGACAGAGATAGTGATAAATTCATTGACACTGTTATGAAAACAGAAATTGACTTGTCTGACATCTCTATAGATAGCTTGCCAGAACCGGTGTTGTAATATGGGTAAAATTACTCGTTCTTTTAAAAATACTTCGGAAAGACGGTTCATCGGCCAACTTCTTTCTTTGCTTAAGCCAGCTGTTCGTATGCCTACTATTGCATGGGCGGAAACCTTCCGGGTTTTAACCTCTGAAGAATCCCATCATATAGGTAAATTTGATTGTGGAAAGATTCCAGCTTTAGAATATATCTATGAGTGCTGTGATAACAGGTTAATTTACGTTGTTGTTGCTATGAAAGGTAGCCAGATTGGTTGGAGTGAGCTAACTAATAATGTTATTGGTCGGAATATCCATACTAATCCTTCTAAGATGCAATGGGCTTTTCCTTCATTAGAACCAGCGAAGGTATATTCTCGGGAGAAACTTAAACCATTTTTTGAAGGAACAAAGGTTCTGCGAGATATTATTAACGTTAATGTAGCAAAAGAGAGTTTTTCCTATTTTAAATTTCCGGGCGGCTTTCTTAAACTAACTACACTGGGAAGTATTTCTGCTGCTAAAACAAGTTCTATTCCTTTTATAGGGGTTGAAGAGCCTGATGATGTTAAGGATGATGTTAGAGGTCAAGGTGACACTTTAGAAAACTTAAAAGGTAGGCAGAAAACTTTTCCTATTGGCTTTAAGAAACTTATTTTTGGCGGAACTCCTACGGATAAAGATTTTTCTAGGGTAGAACAAGGATACAAGCAATCAAATCAGCTAGTCTTCAAAGCCCAATGCCATCATTGTGGAGAATTAAGTGAGCTATCTACAGATAACATCCATTATGATGAATACCCAGATAGATACATTGATGAAGTTTACGGAAAATATAATCCAGAAACAGCTTACTATACTTGCCCTCATTGTGAAGGTGTTTGGTCGTTTAAAGAAAAGAACAAAAATATTGAAGCAGGTAAAAAGTTCGGATTTACAGATTTCACAGGTAGGTTCTCCAAAGGTTGGCATCCTAAAAGACCAGATATAACAGAGATTTTTGGTTTCCACATACCGGAATTGCTTTCTACTTTATCTAGTTCTACCTTTGTAGAGCTTGCAGAGAAAAAGATACTTGCAGAACTAGCTTTACAACGAAGTAACGAAGGGTTGATGAAGTCTTTTAGAAATAATAGTGACGGACTTCCTTATGCTAGTGGTATTTCTTCACTCGAAGCCGATGAAATGAAGAAACTTAGAAGTAATTATCCAGAAGGTATTGTTCCTATGGATGGGCTAGTTCTTACTGTTGGAACAGACGTTCAGGATAATAGATTTGGTTATATAATTCGGGCTTGGGGAAGAAATAATAACTCTTGGCTAGTTAAATGGGAAGAAATATTTGGAAATGTACTAGATGAAGATGACCCGGTTTGGCAAGAACTTACAGATAAAACAGTCACAGCTAAGATTCCTCATGCCTCAGGAAAATATCTAAATATCGCAGCAGTGTCCATTGATTCTGGAGATAATACAGAGCTTGTCTATAAATGGGTTAGAAAGATGCAGGAACATAATCCGCAAGTTTTTGCTACTAAAGGCGTTCGTGATCTTAGATGGTCTGATGATGAAATATATAGGGAACCTAGCCAATTAGATGTAGAAAGAGATAAGCAACTTAGAAGAAGTCTCGCTGAGACAATGGGGGTAACTGTTTTTCCACTAGGAGCCCATCGCGCACATGAAGAGATACTGCGCAGAGTTTCTTTAAACCTGAATAGGGACATTAAAAAGAATGTTTACTACTTCAATGAGCAAAGTTATGGTGGATATGAAGAGCAAATGACTTCTTGCAGAAAGATTATAGATAGTCGAAGTAGCTATAATAAGTCCGTATTTAAACTTATTCCGGGTAAAAGAAAAGAAGCGATGGACGCGGAAAAGAATGCTCTTCACGCCAGTTACGCAATAGGGCTTAGGAACTATAGTCATGCAAATTGGCAAGCAATAGAAAATTACCTATACAAATAAGGAATAAACATGGCACAAATGACATTAGCAGACGCAGAAGCAGCTTTAGCAACTGTGAATGCAGCAATAGAAGCCTTAATTTCTGGTAAACGATTAACACAACTTCGAGTAGGTTCGGGCAGTTTTGCTAGACTTTATGCTTTCTCCGACCTTACATTAGATAATTTAAAAGCACACAGAGATGAACTTCTTGCTATAATAGATGTGTTAGAAGGAAATACTCCTAACTTTAAACTTAATATGCAAATTCCAATGATAGTTGGTAAGGATTTATAATGGCTACTCAGGCAGAAATAGACGCAATTTACTACTCACAAATAGAGCAACCTGTTTTTGAAGGAGCAGCTACTTCATATCGGTTAAGTCAAAAAGGGTTGTTATCCGGTGATGTAGATACTTTAGCCGCAAGGGAAATTCTTAACTTGCAAATGCGGTCTGCTCATGCTATTCGTAATAATGGTCATGCAAAGGCCGCATTACTTAAATATGTTACTTCTCTTGGTGCTGTTAAGGTTAACTGGAAAGGAAAAGATGGAAAGAAACATGAATCAATGCAAGAGCTTTGGGACGAATTTGCAGGTAACCCAAACTATGATGGTTATGGCACTCTTAGTAATACACAGTCAGTTTGGCATAGTTCTATTTTTCAATCAGGTAATGCTTTTTCTCAGTTACTTATAGAAAAGCAAGGAAATAGAAATAGAGTCCCGTTAAAACTCAAAGCTATTCCTAGTGAAATGCACGATGTTCTTTATAATGGAGAAAGTTCGACTGATAAAATTAAAAATGGTATAAAGTTTAAAAATTCTAAACCTGTAACTTACTACTTTCGAAAGAATCTATATAGTTATGTCTGGTACGGACAAGATTTAGGAAAACTTCAAGAAGTTAAAGCAAATAGCCTACTTCATATTTTCCAAAGGGAAACTCCGGGACAATGGATAGGTATTCCTAGTTTAGCCCCTGTTTTACTTACTCTTTATGAGCTAGATGAATTAACTGATGCCACAGTGGCCAAACAAAAAGCGGCACAGGCTATTTCTTGGATAATTGAGAATACAAACCCAATCTCTATGACACCTACTGGCACGCCTGTTTCTGTGACAGACCCAAAAGACGAGAAGAAAAAGAAAGTAGTTTTTAAAGCACAAGGTGGTTCTACTCAGTATCTGAACAAAGGTGAAAAGATTCATTTCTACCAATCAACTGATATTGGAGCTAATCTAAAAGACTTAGTTGCTTCTGAGCTTAGAAAGATAGCTTCGGCGGTTGGTATTCCGTATCATTCATTAACTGGTGATACGTCTGGCTTAGATTTTAGTTCGCTTCGGGCAATAGCAATAGAGTTGCGAGGACGATTGGAATATATCCATCATTTTTATACTATTCCTCTTGGTCTTTCTCCTTTAGCTGCTAGATTTAAGGAATTAGCTAAACTTAGGTACAACGTAGCTTCTGCCGTTCCTTCCTTTCAACTTCCTCGTTGGTATGGTGTTGATGATTTAAAAGATACTCAAGCAGACCTTCTGGAAGTACAAAATGGAATGTCTACCTTAGAAAGTAAACTAGACGAACGACATACAACTTTTGAAGAAATTATAGCGGACAGAACTAGAATAAAAGAAGCAGGCATAGATTCACTTCTTAACGGCACTGCTGTAAATACCAATCAAGTGAACAATAATAAGCCTAAGTCTAATAGTTCTAGTAATTAATCATTGACAGGTAGATAATCTTGTGCTACCCTATCAAGAACAGGAAAGGAAAATTTAATGTCTAAGTATTTGAGAATATTGGGGAGAATTTATAACACGCCCCTAGCCATAAGTCAAAATAAATTTGATATTATTTCAAGTAATGTAGGTATAAAACTTTTATCAGGGGAGAGTATTCCATCTATTGAACCAACCAAGCATAAGGAGCCTACAGTTACTTCTAGCGTTGCTGTAGTTAATGTATTTGACTCCCTAGTTTCTAAACAAGGACTTGGTGATAGTGGCTTTACTTCATACGAAGATTTACGAAAAAATATCCAAAGTAAGTTAGATAATGGGGCAAAGAAGTTAGTTTTTAACATTGACTCTCCGGGCGGGGAAGTTAATGGGCTTTTTGCACTGACAGATTATATTTTTTCATTAAAAGGAGAAGGAGTTGAAACATCTGCTGTTATAGATGGACAAGGCACAAGTGCAGCTTATGCTATTGCTTCCGCAACAGGAAAGATTTACGCTACTGAAACATCCCAAGTAGGAAGTATAGCCACTATTATGGGGCTTGTTGACCAAACAGAAATGGATAAGGCTGATGGTTTAGCCTATTACATCCTACGAAGTAAATCCGAGAAAGCTCTTGGGAATCCCCATGAAAAAGTAACTAGCGAGGTTTTAGACAAATACCAGTCTATGCTTATGAAAGTAGACAGTATTTTTAATGAAAAAGTAGCAAAATACAGAACAAACCTTTCAGTAGATAAAATAATCTCATTGAAAGGTGCAGATTTCTTAGCTGAAGAAGCTAAAACTTTAGGATTAGTTGACTCTATTGTCTCATCTATAGATGCTGTAGTTCAACAGAAAGGAAGCAATCAATCAACCATTTTAACAACATCAAAAGGTAAGACTATGACTTTAGAAGAAGCCTTAGCTAAGAATGTGGAGTTGTCATCTGAATTAGCAGAGGTAAAAGCAAAAGCAGAAGTTATTGCTAAAGCTGCCGCTAGTGAAGAACAAACTAGAATCTTAGGTATTTTAAATGCTGCAAGTACACTGAAATTATCTAGTGAAATTGCGGTAAAACGTATTAAAGCAGGAACTTCTGTTGAAGAATCAGTTTCTTTGTTTGAAGATATAGCAGAAGCAGTACAGAAAACAACTGCAATTGATACAGATGTGCCAATTTCTGCAACAGTTAATAAAGAAACTGTGGTAACCGAAGAACCTGACTTCATGTCACAAATTAACGCAGCTATTGATAAAGTAGATGCAGAAGCTAAAGTAGAGTGGGGAGTTAGATAATGGCTATTGATACTTATTACTCTCAGAAGAACGGTGGGTTTGACGTTTACCCGGATAATGTTAAAAAGAAAACCTTTTTCCGTGCCAATGACCGTTATACAAAGCCTGTAACTGTAAAAGCTGGACAAGTCCTAAAAGCTTTTTCTTTTCTTGAAACTGATGCGACAGGTAAAGTAATTGCTCATAGTGGTTTGTCAGAGTCCGCACAAGTTACTTTTACCGCTTTAACCGCTGGACAAACGTTGGCTATGGCTGGGCTGACGTTTACTGCTGGTAGTTCTGGGACAACTGCTGTCCAACTAGCTACAGTTTGGTCTGGTTTATCTGCTGGTTATACAGGTGGTACGGTTGCAGGTGGAGTCTTTTCTGGTACTTTAACTGGCTACAATACAGAAAAAGTTGATACCGACACCGTTATCTTTAATGCAGTTTCTGCTAAAACAAATGCAACTGATGTAGCTGCAACTGGTACAGGGGCATCCTCTGCAACAATTACTATTGTCCAAGGATCTACTTCATTTTCCCCTATTGCCGGTGTACTTGCTTTCGATGTAGATGCTAGTGCTAGTGACGTAGAAGCAACCGCTTTTGATGATGCTAGTTTTTGGGCAGACGCATTGATTTGGGCTGTTGACCCAGCAGTAGATACAATTACTTTATCTGATGGTACAACTAAAGCTGTGACTACTTATAATACCGGTTGCTTTGGTACTTCTAAAGCATCTAACTTGCTTAAACAAAAATTTGTAGAAAATTCTGGCTTTTCTGAGTTAGGATTCTTAACTGCTGGGGAGGCTGTATAATGGCAACTGAATTTATGAACCCTTACACCACTGCTAAATTGTTAAGTGGTGTAATTCCTGCTAATAAAGTTAACAGACCTAACTGGTTGCAAACTTTCTTTGGGCAAACTCGTACTACAGAAGATAAAACTGTCAACTTTGATGCTGAGTTTGCTACTAAGAATGTAATGGGTATGTATGTAGCTCCTGATGTTGATGCTACTCCTATTCAATTACCTACTTATGGGCATAAAGAGTTATCTTTTAGCTATGCAAAAGAAGGTCTTAACTCCCCAGATTATGAGGAGATAAATACCAGACGCCTAGGACAACCAATTGGCAAAGTAGATGTAATGGCTAATGAAATTGCTGATATTAGAGCTAAACTAGCTATTGCAGAACAACGGTTCGAGAACTTATTTGAATTAAACGCAGCCAACATCATATTTACAGGTAGTCATACTGCTCAAAGTGAAAAACATCCTAAGGTTATTTATAACTTTGGTCGGACTAAGATTACTACAGCGGCTGGTTTTAATTCTGGGTATGTTCCAGAGGTTGATTTAACTACGCTAAATCCTGGAGGTGGTGTTGGTGCTAGAGCTTGGACTAACGCCGGTAGTACTCCTGTTAAAGACCTAATCACTATGGTTAACACTTGTAATAGACGACAACGTGTTAATGCAGTAGTTATGGCATCTGATGCTTATGACTTATTTGAGAAGGATTTACAGACTAACTATAAAGACGCTGCTACTTTAACAGTATCCGTACTGAACAGAGTTGAGTTGAAGGTTCTGCCAGTAGTTGAGCAGTATGAAAGCTTGAATTTCCGTCGTAGTTATCCTGTAGGTCAAGGCCAGTTTGTAGATATTTATACCTACGACGCTATTTATCATGATAGAACAACTGGTGTAGCTACCAATTATGTACCTAATGGCTATGCAGCAGTTCTTCCTAGCCCTGATGCAGGTGTTAAGGTCTATGGTAGAATTATGCACCCAAGAGCTAAATATGCTGCTATGCCTCGTTGGCTTAATTTCTGGGAAAACCCTAAAACTGGTAAACGTGAGTGGGAAGTTCATGCTAACTACTTAATGGGTGCAATTGACATCGATTCTTACGTTTCCTGGAAAGTAATGTAAAGTTTGTAATGGCGACGACTACAGTAGGCATTTATGGGTTAAAAGAAGTTAAGGATAAGTTCTCTAAGGAGAAACTGAAAGATGCTACAGCTAAGAGTCTAGCAATAGCGGTTATTCAACTTCATAACTCATTAAAGTCTGCTGTTTTTCGTCGCTATACTGCTAGAAATAATTTAGATAAACAATTAGTTAGACGTTCTTCTATAGTTTCTTTTGGTAAAGGGATTGTAGAATCAGGTTTAATCTATAATGTGCAGATTAATGATTTATCAAAATTTCCTACAACATGGTATTGGGGAAATATAAATCCTGCGGATAGAAAAGGAAGAGTTCATACAGTAACAATTATAAGGGGTAATAAAAAAGTAAGTCATGGTAAAGATCAGCGAGGGGGTTTTCAACCTAGGGACTCTAGGGGTAAAGTAAGTAGAATATTTAATAAAGGCTCTCAAATGTTTGAAAGAACAAGTAGTAAAAAACTTCCTTTACGAGTTCTTTATGGGCCTAATACTGCTAATATGATTAATTGGGCATTACATAATGATAAATCAGTGCATAAAGTAATAGATGCCCTTGAATTAAATATAATTGATAACTTTATATAATGCTTGAAACACAAGAACAAATAGACCTAACACTTTCTTTTTGTGGAGAGACACTAGAATTTAATAATGGGACTTTGCTTGGTATTCCGGGAGACCTAGTTTTTAATGTTCAAAGTTTCGATTCTCCTTATGATATTAAAAAGCAAGATTTTAATTTTCAAGTAGCTCATAAGTCTTTTTTCTCTTTAAGTATTCAGCCAAAAGACAGGTTCTTATATACTTTAAATAATAAAATATATAAATTTGAAATTATTTCCTTTACCGACGATCTAACCGGCTGGATAGATCTACAAGTTAAACTTATTGAGGTTCTATAGTGTTTGATGAAAGTTATTTAATCCAACGAATTAAGGATAAAACTCCCTACACTAAAGTTGACTATGCCGATGATAGTAATATTGACCTTGTTCACATCGACTTGCTAGAACCTAGAATATTTATTGGTCATCTAGGTATAAAAAAGCAATTCCCAGAAGATTTAGTTGCTGACGGCTTTCATGAAATAGAAAATAGAGAGATTCTTTTAACAGCTATTCAATTTCTTTGTCAGAGGGATAAACTTGCAGAAGTTAGAACAAATATTAAAAATGCTTATCATGGATTTTCTCCTTTTCCTACCGATGGTGATTATTCTAATCTTGTTTTTATTGAAGCTACTATGGTCGCTAAAACAGGGAATAAAGCTTGGTGGCAGGAGATAGTTGGTTTACACATGCCACAGATCGCGTAGATTTTGATAAAGTTTATCTATACTTAACAATCAGACAATTTAGGAACTATTATGGCAGTTTATTCTAAAGACGGCGAGGGAAATATCCTTATACTTAAAAAGGGAAAAACTTTAAGTGAAATAGCTCAAAAAATTAAAGACGACACAATTAAAGCAGGTAAGGAACCTTCTCCCTGCATACAAGACAATTTAAACACGAAACAAAACCCTAAAGATAAAGGAGCCCTGTAATGGCAGGTATAGTTAAATTTCACCAAAAAGCAATAGCAATTTTCGGTGTTGCCCAAACAGCAGAAGGGCAATCAGCAGTATTGTCTACTTCACAGACTACAGGCGCAATCACTACTTTAGTTAGTTCTACAGCAGTAACAGGTATAGGTACAACTTTTCTATCCCAATTAGCACCCGGGGCTTATATTTATAATAACTCTGGGGCAGAAGTAGGGCAAATTGCCTCTGTTACTGATGACTTACATGCAGTATTAACAGCAAATGCTAAGGTAGCAGTAACAGCAGCAACTTTTGCAACTGGCCTTGGCCCTAAAAACGCACTAGCAGTTCTTAATCTTAACTTCTCTACAGAGCTTACATCTGAGGCTTTTCAGTTTACAGGTGACGAACTATCTCGTGATGAGGAAACAGTCATTACAGACAAATTTGCTAAGTTTGATTTTGAAACATTTATGCCTAGTTTAGGAACTATAGGAACTCCGGGAGCCCCTCCTTTAGCAAGTGAAGTGCCTTTAGTTGATTGGATGGGTGCTTGTGGCTTCGCCTTAGACCTTACTGCTAATGATCAAGCCAAATTTACTAATGGTTTAACCTCTAATGAATATCTAACTATAGAAATTCGTAGAACCTCTCCTGATATTGCTACACAAAAAGTATTTACCACAACAGATAATAGAGGGACTGTTGATTTAGATTCCACTGTAGGTACAAGAGCTAAACTTAAATTTTCTTTCCAAGGGAATTTAGTTAATGTAACACAGAAAGTAAAACTTAACCCAGATTTTGGTGATCAAAAGGTAGAACACGCCCCTTCTATTAAAAGTACAACTATTACTCAATCAGAATTAGCTCTTTATTCAGGTACAACAGTGACGTTTACTCCAGCAACTAAAAATGTTTGCTTCGATAAACTACAATCATCTAATATGTCTGGTTTCGAGTACAGCAGATACCTAACAGGGTGTTTGGATGGTTGGTCTAAAGGGGCTACTCCTACTGATGTTACTATGACTATCCTTGAAGATGAGGCAGGAGCAAGCTATAACCCGGATAATCATTTAGAAGATTTACATGGTTTAAGGCTTGGCTTTGGCAGTGTTATTGGCAAAAAGGTAGAGATTACTTTTAATAAGATGCAGTTATCTAATGTAGCTAATTCCACAGTAGCTGCCTATACTGGACAAGATTTAACTTTCCGTAATGTCGGAACAACTGACATTATTTTATCTTAATTTTTAATAACTTTAGAGGGCAAATCTAATGGCAAAACAACTTTTCGTAAAATTACAAACGCCGGTAATTGAGCTTACTATCAAAGCTAAAGATTCGAGTGGGGCAACTGACAAAATCGTAGTAGGGTTTAAAAGGTATAAACTTGAAGAAGCCGAAAAAGAACTAACTACTTTCCAAGAACTTCTGGAACAACAGATAGAAGATATGAAAGATGGTAGTTTAGCTTCAAAAGAAATAGATGCTTACATCAAGAGCCAAGTTATTTATATAAAGCAAGCAAAACTAGAAATTTATGATAGTGAAAACGATAAAACTATTGAGCTTGTTGTTCCTGATACACGGAAAGCTAAACCTAATGACGACTTCTGGGGGACTTCGGACGAATGTCTAGCCGCCCTCCTAGATCTATATTTATCTGCGGCTCCTTGGAGGTCGTCCCTTATTACTGCTCTACAAAAAGCATTACTTAATGTAGATTACGAGGCAGAGCAACTAAAAAACTCATAGAGGCAGGGGAAGCTCTTGGAAAAGCTACTTTATGGGAAACTCAGAAGGCAGAAATAGATAAAAGAAGGCAAGAGGAAGAATCTTTAGCCGATGAGTTTCCTGAATTAGCTCAAGAGGAAGAGGAAAAAGAAGAAATAGAAGCAGTTTATTTTTATCTCGATGAAGATAATGAACTGCTTTTTTCTGTGTATAAAGTTATATACCTATTCCTTCGTGGAGAAGATTACTCTATAGACCCTGCCGTTATGATAGAAATTGTAAAAGAACATAATCTTCCCGCCCAAAAAACTTATTATAGACTAGCTCATATACATAATGGATTCGCTAACATTCTATTAGCAGCAAGACAAGTATCTAATGGCGCAGAAAACAAATAAAACACTAGAGTTACGGATAAAAACCACATCAGACGGGGACGCTGTTTTAGATAAAATAACTTCTAAAACAGATAAGTTAGGTGCCAAAGTAACTAATTTAACTTCTGTTTATACTATTAACAAGAAAGGTGTAGAAGAATGGACTCATTCTGTTAAAATAGCTGCTGATTCATTAAAAAAGCTAAATACTCTTAAAACACAATTAGCCCTATCTGGGGTAGGTAGTTTTACAACAGGTGCTACAACACAGGCCCCTCTTGCAGAAAGCGTAGCAGCTTATAAAGCTTATAAGCGAGAACGGGAAACTATAAGTAAAGCTTTATTAGCTAATGTTCGCAAAGAATTAAAAGAAGAGGAAGCGGCAGAGAAAGAGCGGGTTAAACAAGGTATTTCTCTTAGAAAACAACAAGCTCAGCAATATAGAGATATACTATCTGCCAAAAACACTAGACAAGCTAATGTAGAGGCAGAAAACCAAAGACTTCTTGCCGCGAATAAAAGAACAATAGCCCTACAAAAAGCTATTATAGCTAAAGGTGCTAATGACATAATAGTCGTTCGCTTAAAAGCTGCCGAAAAAGCCAGACTCATAGAAGAAAAATTACAGAAAGATTTAGCAGATATATCTAAAAGAAGCGCAGAAGGTTCCTTAAAAAATAGAGTAGCTGCGCAAACTAAAGTATTTTCTAAATTTCGTAGAGAGTCCTTAGAAATAGCTAAAAATTTACAAAAAGTAGAGGTAGAAGAAGCTAAGGTAGTTAAATTAAATAAAGATATTCTTGCAGCTAAACGAAAAGTTAGGGCAGAACAAGACAGGGTAAATAGATCTATAGCTAGAGGTTCTAGGGAGCAAGTCCATTGGGCGGTTAAAATTGCAGAGGGTATAGGACTTTATAGGGTTTTTAATGCAGTAGTTAATACAACGGTAGCAGCTATTTCTGCTGTTCCCAGAATAGGTATAGAATTACAAACTACAAAAGCTGTGTTAGAATCTACTCTAGGTTCTGGGGCTAAAGTAGCGGCAGTTTTTTCTGGGTTAAATCAAGAAGCACAGAGAACAGGAATAGATATAGGAACACTGAGGGAAAATTTTAGGAATCTTAATGCTTCAATGGGCTTAGCTGGCGAAAGTACCCAAACAGTATGGGACTTATTTACTAATCTTAATACAGTTACAACAGCTCTGCACCTTCCAGCAGATAAAGTTAAGTTAACTTTTTTAGCTATTTCTCAGATCTTTAACAAGACAAAGGTACAGTCAGAGGAACTTGTTAAACAATTAGGCAACCTGCTTCCTGGAGCGTTTGCTCGTTTTCAAAAAGCTAATGCAGATCTTTTCCCAAGTACACAAGATTTAGCTAAATCTATGAAAGCTGGGTTGGTATTTGCCCATGATACAATGGTAAAGTTTGTTAGACAGATGGCTATAGACTTTAAAGCAGGTTTTGCTATTGCACAAAGTGGGCTACAGGCAGCTATAGGAAGATATAAAACAAGTTTAATTCATTTAGGTGAAACTGTCTTTGCTCAGACAAAAGACTCAATGACGGCTGTTTTAAGTGTGGTTACTGATCTGGTTAATGGATTAAACCGTATTCTTAAAGGGACAGATGCTATATCTGTTTCAATAAAAGAAGTAGGTAAAGTAGGGCTAGCTCTATTGGTCGGAGGTATAACTCAAGCTGTTTTACAATCAAAGTTATTACGAGTTATATGGGGTAATATAGTAGACCTTATAGCTTTAGCTAGAAAGCAATTAGGCCCTATACTTTTTATAGCAGGGCTACTTGAGATTATAAAGCAGAATGAAAAGTACGCAAATGTCTTAGGTCAAATAGCGAAAATCCAGCATACTATAGCTAAGGAAACAAAATTAGCTAATGCTACAGCGGCTGAGCGTCTAAAAATAAATTTACAAGACGACCCCAGTGTTGTAGCAGCTAAAGAACGACTGCGGCTAGTAAAAAAATTTATAAGGCTAACTAAACTTAAGGCAAAAATAGAAAAAGACCTATTTTTCTTTACTTTTTCCTCTACTAAGTATAAACTTGTTTCTGGACAATTAGCCCTTTCTTTGGCTAAGAAGCAATTAAAAATAGCTAAAGATAACGCAAAAACAGCTCAAGAAAACGCCACTGCGGAAGAAAAAGCTAGAGCGGCAGAACAGCGTAGATCAGCAACTTTAAAAAAGTTAAACTCTTTAGTTAAAGAATACTCCGATGCACAATATGCCGCCTCAAAAAATATAAAAGACTCTTTAGTAACCTTAAAAGAACAATATGATAATAACCTGTTAACTGTTGAAGATTATTATAAAGAAAAACAAAGGCTACAGCTAAAAGATTTAGATACTCAGATCGAAACTGCTAAAACCCAGCTAAAAATTCTTCAAAGTTCTGATACTGTAGACACGGCAGCACTTAGAAAACAACTAAAAATTATAGATTCCCTTAAATCCTCAAGAAGAAACTTGGCTATTTCTTTAGAAAACGAAAAGAAAAAAGCACTAGAAACGGCTAATCTTGAAACAGCTAAAATACTAGCAAATCTACGAGGTACTGAACAAGACCATTATAACTTGGAGCTTCTGCAACTTAAAAAAAGTAGAGATGAGCAGCTAAACCTTGTAAAAGGTAATCAAGAAGCCCGGGCTGTCATAGAACAGAATTTTCAAAACAAATTACTTGATCTAAATTCAAAGCGTTTTAATGCTGTTAAATCTAACTTAGCTGCTATAAATCAGGTGGAAACTCAAGCTGCACAACAACGTGTACAAACAGAAATAAACGCTGCAAAATCTATTGTTAAAGCACAAAACGAAATAGCTGTAGCTAAAAAAGCCTCCTCAGTGGGGCAGGTAACTAGCCTAAGTCAGTTAGAACAATTAGCTATATTAGCACTTGCAAAAGAAGGTATTTTTCGGCAAAATAACACCCTAACTTTCGACTCTTCTGTACAAACTAAAGTAGCAGAACTTGCCAAAAAGTTACCTGCTTTTGCCACAGGAGGGTCTTTTACCGTTGGTGGAAATGGTGCAGTTGACTCCTCCCTAGTAGCTTTCAGGGCTACCAAAGGAGAAAAAGTTATAGTTCAAACACCAAACCAACAAGTAACTACACCTACCAATGACACCAACATACATATAAATAATCTAAGTTTACCCAACGTCAGTAATTACCAAGAGTTTATCTCAGAATTAAAACAACAGCTCAGAGTTAACCCTAATCTACTACAAACGACAGGAACTTTAGCCGGATGAGAATAGTTTATAGTCCTGAGCCAGCCATAGCTTCTAGGAAAGTTAAAATACTGCTCCAAACAGGAGAAGTTAAAGTATTTTTTTACAAAAACACACCTATTGTTAATACAATAGCTTTCTTAGATAGCAATTTACAATCTGTCTCTATAAGTTCTTCAGTTGACGGAACAAGTTGGACTAATAGAATTACGACAGGGACAATAGTACCCACTGGTAACATATTTACACTTACTATAGATATCTCAGACAAATATTGGAAAATAACTAATACCGGAATTATAGGTAGTCTAGGAACAGTTTATTTTGGACAAAGTATAGTTGTAAAAGACCCTGTAATCTCGTCAAGATTAGAGACAGACGTAGTATCTGTTGATTCAGAAACATTAGGGGGTGTTGGATTTTCTAAAATTCTTTATACTGCACGAAAAGGAAGAATACAATTATCTTTACCTAAAACAGAACACTTGTTATTCAAAAAAGCTTATCTAGGAAGTAATGGGTTTAGACTTCCTGTAGTTATTGAATCTGCCTATTTTGACTCTGCTCTTTTAGTTAGAGGTTTAGGTGATTATCCGCTATCAGAAACCAGTAAAAGTAGATGGACAGGAACTTGGAACATTAAGGAGGCTCTGTGAAATTACTGCCTCACGAACTAAAATCAGACCTATCTTCTAATGCCTCTACCTCCTTTAAAGTAATTGCCTTAGGCTTAGATGAAGGCTTACTTTATATCTCTGGAAAAAATTGCAAGTTGGGTAGTGATAAGATTTACGGCGTAATAACTTCTTTATCCGATAGTAATTTTTCTATAAACTCTACTAATCTTCCCTCTATATATAATCATTCTTTTTGGACTAATAGAGAATGTAGAGTCTATGAGTGTGTAAATTCACAAGGAAGTGTAGCATGTGGTACTTTACTTAATACAAAAGTAGTACAAGAAGAACCTATAAGAACAGGCAATATTTGGTCATTTTCTTTGAGTGATAAAGGCGAGATTGTAGTATTTTTTCCTAGGTTTGGAAAAATAACTAACACAGAATTTCCTTACGCACCTTCTAACTCGATAGGGCAACTTAAGCCGGAAATAATAGGAACAGTAGAAAATTGTCCTCTAATACCTATATCTAGTCCTTACTTTTCTACTCTTAGTGTCAATCTTTTTGCGGGAGATACTAGCATAAAAGTACAAGATGCTTCTGGATTTACACAGTCTGGCGCAATCTGGGTAGACGGTGAAACAATACAATACTCTAGTAAAATAGATACAGAATTATTTGGTGTTACGGTAACAGTAAACCACAAACAAGGTACAATAGTAGCACAGGTAGGGCTATGGGAGTATTTAGCAGCAGGGCATGGTGTAAGTAGTATAACTACAGTAAAAGCTGATGATTCAGTTATTTCTGGTTGGGTGCCAGATTTAGTTAATTCTAAAATAACATTTCCAACCCCACCTATAAGTAAGAAACTTTCTGAGATTTTTACTAAAGAAGTTAATTTCGATAAGATTGACTCTTCTGGGCAGCAACTTTACAAGATAAAATATAACATAGCAAATCAAAACGCTAATGGGTATATAATGTTAGACAATCTTGATGTTGCTATAATCCCACCTTCTAACGTAACTGCAGGAACCTACTCATTTACAATATCTTGGAATGGACAAACAGATACAAGTATTACAAATGCACCACAAGCAATGGTGGCTTATTTAAATGGTAGTCCTATAAATCTAACGAAAACTGCTGGAAGCACAATAGTACAAATAAGTATAACTAATAGCTCTGCTCTACACTTAACGCATTTTACTAATCTTGGAAATACTACTAACCTACCTACATTAAAAGACATACAAGTAGTTTGGTCGGCTACCTCTAACACAACCCCTGCGTTAAATCCTTTAAATGCTATAAAAGGAGCTACAGGCGCAGTTAACCAAACAGCTTCTAGTTTGCCGGGAGCTACCTCAGCAGGTACTACTGTTTTCGCTATTTTTCCAAGACCAAACAATGATAGGATTATTTCTGGAGAATACTTTGTAGCCTTCTCTATAAATTTAGCGGGTTTCTCCGGCGAGGCTAGATTATCTATAGCTAATAAACTTGTCTACTACGCTTCTAATGGTACTGTAGTCTACTCAATAAGCAATTTTACTTTTGACAATGATACTGATAACATCCCCATACAACTTTCAGGAGGAGGCACAGTTACTATAACCACCTTACAAAGAACAGTAGTCACAGGGAACCTTGATAATGCCAATTATGCAACGCTACAATGGCCTAGTAATACAACTTTTACAGCTCTTCAGACGACAGATAACCCTAATTTAGGGGATATTTCTAAAACTAATCTAGTTATTGAGTGGTTTAGTACAGACTCTTTAGCCGGTACAGTCTCTGTAAGTTTTGGGGGAAAGCAACTTGGTGTTCTAACTCAACAACAAGAAGCCGGAACAACGATAAACAAAACAGTTATAGTAGACACAATAACACAAGGCAGTTCTTCTTTTAACAACAGCGATATAGCAACATCAATCGGTGGAGGAACAAGTAGTTTAAGTAATCTAACTACGACGGACCAAGTTGCTTGGCCTGTTTCTTACGCTGAAGTACCTAGTAATGTAGGACTTTTTGTTTATAGAGCTAGACAAAACATAGTTGCGCCTTCAAATTTAGTTGCAGGAACATACAGTTTTTCTGTATCTATGCACTCCTATACTACCTCAAACCAAGCATTTGCTAATCTAGGGGGAGTAAGCAAAAGTCTTGCAGCTTCTGTAACTACTTTTTCAGTATTTGTATCTGCTAACCAAATATTAACCTTCACTCATGAAATAATAAATGGATTATATGGTTCGAAAGACTACCAAACAGAGCCAAAAGCACATACAATACAAGTAACTTGGAATGTATCCCCAATAACTATAAATAACACTCCAGCTTATGGAAGTACAACTGTTCAGAACAACTATCTGCCTAATACAGGTATAAATGTATCCTTACTTGGAGGAAATATAAACATACGTGTGCCTTCTTCTCCACGCACTACAGTAAATACTTTCTCTTTACCTTGGGTTAATGACTGGCAAGATTTAACTAATCAAGAATTAAGAATCCAATGGGCTAATGGTAGTACAGCAGCTAATATTGCATTAGTTAGGGCTTATATAGCTGTGGAGTTTAGTAAAGAAACAAGATCAACCCCAACAAATATGTCTGCTACGGTGCAAGGAAGCAGTGGTAATTTAGCGGATGTATATGACTCCTTACTAACCTCATTAAATGAAAAAATAGATATAACTGCTAAATCTACATTAAAGGATTGGTCAACTACTAATAATTTTACAGTTGCTAGACGTATCGCGGATCCTATAGATGGTTTAACCATTTTAACTTTTTTAAGTGAGCAAGCAGCAATTTTACTTGCAAGAAACAACGGAAAAGTCTATCCTATTCGCTGGTTAGACTATTCAAATGATAGTGTAGTTATAGCTGAAAAAGACTGTCTCGTTCAACCAACTATTAGTTATGCTTCTAATAGAGAAACTGACATAACTATAAATTACAACAAAAACTATCTTACAGATTCGTTTAATAAGATAGTAAATGCAAATAAAACTAATAATTTAACTTGCAAAAAAACAGAAAATACGTTAAAATTGACTAACAAAGCAACTATAGACGCTGAGTGGCTACAAACAGATACTTCGGCAAATATTGCTCTAACAGCTAGAGTTGCGTTAAAGACAAATTTGCTTAGAGAGGTTACTTTAAGATTACCTTATTCATTTAGTTACTTAGAGGTAGGGGACTTGGTTACTTTATATGACGTATTATGGAGAGTAATATCCTTATCTAATTCAAGCTCTTCTGTAATCGTAAATTTAACAGAATTACCTTAGTAGGAAATATAATGGCAGCGTTAACAGACTATACAGAAAACCAAATAATAAACCATATTTTTAGGACAGCAAGCTATACTCCCCCAACTAACCTGCATTTCGCCTTTCTATCAGGTGTAACAAACGGAGAAACAGGGGCAGTGTCAGAATTTAGCTTTACTAATGGATATGCCCGGGTAAGTATGGCTAGAAACATAACTAACTTCTCCAGAACAGGACAAACAGTTAAGAATGCAGTAGCTATTACCTTTAACGCCCCTTCTGGTGCATGGGGAACAGCTACTCACTGGGGTATTTACGACCAGCCAACCGGAGGGAACCTACTTGCCTACGGAGTATTAGATGCAAGTAAGGTTATTGGCGCTTCTAGTCCTGCTCCTGAATGGCCTATAAATGCCTTTACATTTAACTTTACCTACACAACTAACTACCTCGCACAAATTATGGCTGATTGGTTATTTAGAGGCGTAGCGTTTACCAAACCAACGTCTTTAAGTTTTGCCCTATTTACCACAGCTCCTACAGCGGCAGGCGGAGGTATTGAAGTTAGTGGTGGTGCGTACTCTAGAGCTAGTGTAATACCTGCGGATACTGCCTTTGATGCTACAGTATCTGGGGATGGACATACACAAAATACCAACGCAATTCTTTTTCCTGCCCCTGTAGGCGCATCTTGGGGAACGGTAGTAGCTGCTGGGGTATATATTGGAACAAACCTAATTACTTATGGGTCTTTCACTGGCGTAACTGTAAATAATGGCGATGCTGCACCATCTATTGCAGTAGGTAATTTTGATTACACGATCGGGTAAATAACCATGCCGAAATTAGCAGATAGGGTTAAAGAAACAACCACAACTACAGGTACAGGAGCAGTAACTCTAGGAGGAGCAGTTCAGGGATTCCAGTCTTTTGCCAATGCATTTTCCAATGGCGACCAGGTTTACTATTGCATAGAAGATGGAACATTATGGGAAACAGGAATAGGAACTTTTAACGGCACAACGCTTTCCAGAACAACTGTATTGTCATCCAGTAATAACAATGTTTTGGTTAATTTTGGAACTGGAACTAAAAACATTTTCAGCACTTATGTGGCTGATATTTTTAATGGGGTAAATATGTTTACAGATTACACTACATACAATTTAGCGGGAACTTATACTTTTATTGTTCCGCTTGATGTATATAAATTGCAAGTGCATTGTATTGGGGGTGGTGGAACCTCAGTAGCAAATAGTCGCTCGGGGGGTGGTGGGGGATATGCTTCTAAAATAATTTCAGTAACCCCCGGCGAATCTTATTCTATTACCGTAGGGGCAGCAGAAAGTACATCTCTTTTTAATGACTCCATACCTACTACTTTAGTCTCTGCTGCAGGTGCTACAGGCACATCTCCGGGTTCGGGTATTATAGGAGATATTTTAAAAACTGGGGGTTCTGGAGTACTTTCATCCCTAGCATCTGGGGGCTCTGGGGCAGGTAAATCAGGAAACGGAAATAATGGAGGAACTAACTCCTTAGGGAAATTAGGCTCCGGGGGAGCTTTAGAAGGGTCAAAACCAGCACCCGGAACCCCAGAATCAGGAGGTAGCGGAGATGGTAATTGGTCAAATGCAACCCCATCTACAGGTAGCGGAGCAGGAGTTATAAATAGTACAGCTGCTTTAGGCGGGGATGGATTAGTCCTAATAGAATACTAAAATGACAGCATTTTCACCAGTAGCAAACGCACCTGTAGCAGATATAGGTAGTTCCCCTCCAATAAAAGTAACTAGCACTGCCAGTTCATCTACATCTAGTGTTTTTGCTTTAGCCCTAGGAACCATATTTGCCGCAAGTGCTGTAGCTTCTACAGAAACTTCAGCTAGTAACGTATCCTTCTCCGTTACTACACATAGTACACAAGGCAGTAACGAGATTTCTTCTTTACTTGTCTCGCATAATGGGATAACAGCTTCCTCAGGTGCAGCTTCAAATGATGTTGCTAGTTTTTCAGTAGCTACTAAAACTTTATCCTCATCAACAGCAATATCAAATGAGGTTAATTTATTTTCCTTAACAACGAAGGTAACACCAAATTCTACCGCTTTCTCTAGTGATATAGCTTCTGCAATGGTTATAGTTGGGGGAGTAGCTTCTACAAGTGCTAGTAATGAAATAACTACCATAGTAGTTTTCCAAAACGGAGTACATGCAAGCGCTACTGCAACCTCTACTGATGCAAGTAACAGCCAGTTATATGTATTAACCCCAGTAACAGGTGGAACAGGTGTCTTTTCTGACTCCACCCAATTTCTTGTTAAGACTAGCACAACAACAACATCCACATCCACTACCACTGACCAAGTAAATGCTTATCTTACAACTATAGTAACTCCTAAAACTGTTGTTTCTTCCAACGATAACAGTCAAGTTAACTTTTTACAGCAAATTTATGTATCAGGCACGGCAGCTTCTATAGATAATTCTGCAACTTCATTAACAACAGCTACTTTATTACAGAGTTATGTGGTTTCTAACAGTACAGGATCTATACGTTTGCAACCGTTAGTAGCGCCTGCCAAAATTAGAGTAACATGGTCTAATAACTCAAGCGCTTCAAAATTTATAAACGACACAACAAAAATAAAATTTATTGATGTAGAAAAAATTAGGTTTAAACTATGACTATTATAATATATTCACAAATAGGGTCTAGTTACCCACTAACTGTTCAATTATATGACTCTTCTACAGACAGCCCTATAGATGTTACAGGTGCCTCAGGCATATCTGCAAGTGCTTTTAACCCAGAAACAGGAACCACAGTAAATTTTACATCTGCCAGTATAGATGTTGCTAGTAACGGGACGTTTACTTTAAATAGAAGTGCAAACTCCTTCACTGAACAAGGGGTATATGATGTTAAACTAACCTATACTGATTCTGCTGGTAATATTCAAATATATCCTAGAAGAGCTGGAGATTTAAAATTATCTGTAGGGACGTAGCGGAGTACCTATTCACAAATTAACCTTTTAAACAGGAGAAAACTATGAGCTTCATAACTTTAATTCTAACTGCCTATTTTGGTCTTTTTCTTCATTGGTTAAAGAAAAGAACTCGCAAACAAACTTTAAGTAGTTTTAAAAATTATATGTTAAAGCATAGAAACGCTACTAAAAACTCTGTTATATCCATTTTCGCTGCGATTACAGCTCTTTATGCTGCTGGTGATATTGAACTATCTAAACAAACCTTTGCAATAGCCTTTGGTATAGGTTATAGTTTGGACAGCGCCTTGAATAAAACCCCAGAGGAAGATTAGTGTTACAGGTTATACTTATTTCTTGTAGTATCTCTTTGCTTCTTGGTTTTAGTTCTGGTTATGCTTTAAGAAATTTACAATCAGAAGCAGAAAAAGCTAAGTTACTTGTCAAAGACAGAAAAATACTAGAGGAAAACGATAAGACGAATAAGGAATTATCTTTAAAACTAGAAAATCTTGAAAAAACAAGAGCTACCAAAACTAAAATAGTTATTAAAAAGGTGCCTATGTATGTTACAAAATATAAAAAAATCGACAGTGTTTGCAATCTTTCTAAGCATACTAAACAGTTGCTCAACAGTTACATCAAGGATATGTAGGGAACCGGAAAATAACTTATTAACTGATATAGAGCAACTTCAGCCAATTAAAGGAACAGGGAAAGAAAAGAATAATAGATCAAATGTTAGGGAAATCGACCTTATAAATTACTTAACCCAAACCATTAATAAATATAAGAAGGCTAAAAATCAATGCAATACTCTTATCCAATGGCACAAAAACAAGTAACCATTGTATCTTTCATATATAAAGGAGTTACAGTAGCCACTAGAAGGCTAGATGAACCTCTTACACTGAATTGTTGCAGAAAAGTTAGAAATATGGTAAAATTAAAACTTTTACAAAACCCTAAGAACTTTGATTCTTGGAAATTAACAAGTGGGAGCCGCCATGAAAAATTATTTTAGTTTATCTGAGTTTCATAAACCAGAGATAGCTCTACTTTCTGATGTTAAGGAAAAAATAGAAAAGTATCATATACCTGAGCTAAATAAAGTTAGAGAAAAACTTAAAAGCCCTATAATTATTTCCCGGCATTCCGGATATAGACCTAGATGGTACGAGCTTCAAAAAGGTAGAAGTGGTAACTCAGAACATTGCTATAAAGGAAAAGGTGCAGTTGATATAACTTGTGAATCTTCTAGGTTTGGGGAATTGTGGGAATTGATGGTAGATTCCGCCTATACAAGAGTATGCCTATATGTTAACAATAATTTTATCCATTGCGACTTTAAAGAAGTCGAAAGAAAACAAATTTTTCATTGTATAGACGGAAAAACTTGGGAAAGGGTAGGTTAAACTTTTACCTAACTCCTTTACTAGCTGTTACCATAGTTTGGTTATTATAATGCCCTTTTGTTGCATAACTGGCATGGTCGGGCACAGGTTCATGTCGAAAGAAAACCATTTGACCGCATTTCATACCCGCTTTTATAATTAAACTATGTTTTTTGGATATATTTTTAAACTCTAATGTTAATTTAGAGTTATTAAAACCTGCATCCGCCCAACCCGCATTAGCATGGTCTAGTCCATTTCTAGCCATACTTGACTTTAATTTGTACTCTGCGCTGATGTTGTTCGGTAGATTAAATACTTCTTTTGTGCTTGCTAATATAAACTCCCCTGGTGATATAATATAGCCTTGTTCAGATAAGTTAAATTCCTTTGTCCCAATATTTTCTTTTCCCTTTAAATCTATTACCGAGCTAAATCGTAGAGGTTCTTCAAGTAAAATAGTGTCATCCAGGGTTAAATCTATACTTGCAGCATTAATATTCTCTGGACTAGCGCTAATTACACCATCCTCGATTAGTTTCAATAATTCATTGTGTGATAGTAATGGCACGGTTTTCAATCCTCATGAATCACCAAAATATTTAATAGTTTTTACTTTGCCCATAAAAGGTACGTATTTATAACGTACTTTACCAATAACATCAATAAGATTTGATTCAACTGTGGCTTTATCCTGCCATTCATTATTTATATTTACGTAATCACCATGGGTTCTAATCACTTCACTTTCAACAAAACCAGAGGGTTTAATTAATAATAAAATGTCACCTTTTTTCATAACTATACCTTTATTAAAATTTAAATTAACATTGTCATTACTACACAAACCATACAGCACCAACCATTACCCCAATAATAAGGCCAACTACATAACCTATCATTAAGCTTTTAACTAACTTCTTTTTATATTTTTCTATTTGTTTTGTTTTATTTAGTATTTCCCTATTTAGATTCATACAATCTTTCATGTATTTTGAATCTAGTTTACTGTTAGATTCTTCAGCATCTTTATACAAAACCCATTTACCAGTGTCACACTGTACCATCGGCCCTAGTCCAAAGGGCAGCCCTCTGTTATAGCTTTTCATTTTTTACCCAATTAAATATATTAATAAAATACCTACCAATACACAATTACCATAATTAAAAAATAAGTTAAACACCATTTTACCTCAATTTTAACTCTTTTATGGTTTCTATACATAATTACTTACTCCTAGCCTCATACAGACTTTAGCACTAAAAATACAATAAGACCTGTTAGCAAGGATAAGAATAATGACATAGCACTATCTACCCCTCTAGCTAGCAGATCTATTCCACCATACCAAAAAAGAAATAGCACTATTAGCCCACTAAATACTGAAACAGTTACATTTTTCACCATAAGTCCTCACTACATAAATTTGGTGGGTCTATTAATTCCTCAACTATCTCTGCTATTAAGGCTAAATCTGCCGCTAATCTTCTATCAATAAACAATCCTTCCTCAGTAACAAATCCCTGTTCCCCTGTAATAGGCGTTGGTAACTCACAGACTTGTGCCATTACTTTTATTACATGATGGTGCCTAAATGGTCTAGGTAGTTGAAATATTCTTCCATCAGAATGTTTTATAGCTACTCCAGTTATTTCTTGATAAATACTATTCACCCTCGATCTCCCAAGCATACTTCCACTTAACTATACAGTTATCGTTCTTTAATGTATCTTCCCCATCGTCTATAGCTATGTAAAATCCATCGTACACTGCCAGAACATACCGTTTGTCTCTCTTTATACCATCTATATAATCACAAACATTACTAACATACCCCCATTTAGGTGTTCCATCAAACTCTAACTTCTTTGGTTTATAATGTAGCTCTCCTTGATTAAGTTTAGCTGTATCATGCCCAACGCACAACGATGCCCAAACATCACCTCTAAAAAACCGACCCATTTTATCATAATATATGTACCCCCCACTTTCAAACTCACATTTTATACAATAGGGATCATCCGGTCTGGTTGTAATTTTAAATATCTTTCCATTTCCATGTCTAGGGTCACTAACCTCTAGGCCAACATCTGCTTTTCTAAAATCAATCATTAACTATCTCTCCTTTATCCCAGTTTTCTGTAAACTTAACTTTATTGTTCAGTAACTTTCTTCCCCGCCCTTCCACTATTTCTTTTGCTATATCAGCACCTTTATAATAGAATAATACTTTCATACTCCCTCCTTAGTTTTATTCATTTTGTTCCAGACTTCTTTAGCTAGGCCTTCTGTTTGCGGAATAGGAAATATATAAGCTATTCTACCACAATCACATTCATAATACCGCCCTGTGCAAAATACATGTACTATATGTGGCTTTCCTTCGCATACTCTACAAAGCAGTAAACTATCCTCTTTTTTCATATACTTACAACCATTAACCTTATAGCAAACTCAATCCCCTCCCCATCCCCCTTCAAAAACAACCTTCCTCCTCCCCGACTTAATCCTAACCCTAAACCCCTCCTTCCCCCTTTCAACCATATAATACCCTTCGCTACCCATAGGAAGTCTTCCTCCCTCCCTTAACTTTCTTAAAATCTTCAAAGAACTGTCCTCTTTTCTA
>Ga0256829_1000712_pt1 | contig 30871 bp, 24 predicted proteins | sample 131447metaG_FD_185979 | JGI IMG/M metagenome (GOLD analysis project Ga0256829, IMG submission 185979) | Hydrothermal vent microbial communities from Lau Basin, Pacific Ocean - 131-447 | ecosystem: Environmental > Aquatic > Marine > Hydrothermal vents | place: Pacific Ocean: Lau Basin | collected... | reverse complement strand
ACCTGTTCTGATTTATCAAACAAATATTTTAAATGATTGCGGACACCCTACAACTATTATTTTACCAATTTCAACTGTTTTAATAGATAATACTTATCCTTTGAGATATAGAGTAACTTTCAGAGATAAATTAGAAAAAACAAGTGATGTACTATGTGACCAAATAAGAGCTTTAGATAATCAAAGAATTTTAGAAGGTTTGCTCACTAAGCTTACTGATAAAGAGATACTAGAGATAGATAAACAAGTGAAAATTGTACTAGATATTGAAGTTTAAAATGCTAACAAAACAGAGTAGCCAATAAATTAGCTAGCGGCAATTTATTGGCTATCTTCGACCGTTAAACTTCCACATAAACATATATTCGCTATAATAGCTTATGAAAAATTTTAAGTTTGATTTTGCAAAAGTTAATGACTCTATCCCAATGATAGATTTTTTAGAAAGTTTATCTATAAAAGAAAGAGCTTTGATATATAAAAATATTCAAAAGCTCATTGAGTACAAAAATAACAACTTCAATTTATCAGATAAATTCACAAAACCTTTAAAAGATGGTATATTTGAGTTAAAGGTTGATTTACAGAATAAAACTTCAAGAAGTTTGTATTTTTATGAAAAAAATCAAATGATAATTTTCACAAATGGCTTTATCAAAAAAAGTCAAAAAGCACCATCTAAAGAGATACACAAAGCTATAAAAATAATGGAGGTTTATCAAAATGAATAATGCAGAAAAATATTTTGAAGAACAAAAACAAAATGCAGAGTTTACTCAGAGTTATAATGAAATATCACAACAAGTTGATATAGAGTGGGAACTAGAGAGAGTGAAAGAACATATCAAAAACAATACCGCAAAAAATATTATTCTTCATGAAATAGAAAAACTACAAAACTTCATACATAAAGCTAGTTTTGTACCACGAAGTGAATTAGCAGTTTAACAAAACCTTGTAGCCAATAAATTACCTAGAGGCAATTTATTGGCTATCTTCGACCGTTAACTCTTCACAAAAACTTTCTAGACTTGATAAATAAAATATAATTAAAGTATACTTTCTATATCAAAAGAGGTTTTCTATAAAATTAAAAGATGTCAAAAAATTAAAGACAGAAACAAAAAAAGTAAATGTTGATTTTCCTGAATGGATAATAGAATCTTTAGATCAAGAAGCTAAAAAGATAGGTGTTACAAGACAATCAATTATAAAAGTTTGGATTGCTGCAAGATTAAAAGAAGAGACGGACATTTAAAAGCAAGTTAACAAGTTAGAACACTGAACGTGTCCCACCGTTATCTGTACTAAAATATCAATTAAGGAAGTAAACAAAATGAAAGCAGTTTTTTTTGATAAAAGTTTCGATGACCAATATGTATTAAAATATTGGTTTGCAAAATTACTCCACACTTCTACACTAATTGGCATTATGAACGAATATAAAAATTTTCAATAAAAACAAGCCTAAAGAAGACTTATACATTTGAGTGCTTTTTTTGTGAGTGAAGATATTGGGAGTGATTGAAGTTCATTGAACTCTTTCCATTGAAGTTCTTTATTTGTAATTTCTTCGACTTTATAAAGATTGACAGTGAGTTTGTACTTTGTATAAGAGTGCTTGAAGCTTCCTAAAAAATTTTCTTCTATTGGTTCTGTGCTTGGGAGTTCAAGCATACTTTTGTACATATTTCCTGTGGCAGGCGTGAGGGCTATTTTGTTGTTTTGTATGGCAACGGCATAAAAAAGTTCAAGGGATTCATATACTTTTTTCTTCTGCTGTGTATAAAGTTGTGGCTCGTTTTTTCCTTGACAGCTTCTTTGCAAAGGACAACTGTTACAGTTTGGGTTTTTTGGTAGACATACGAGTGAACCTAAGTCCATGAGTGCAAGATTATGGCTTCTTGATGCTTTGTGATTAAGGAATATTTGGGCATATTCAATGACTGTTTTTTCTTTTACATGTAGAAGTGCGAAATAGCGTTTTAACACCCTTGCTATGTTTGTGTCAGCAACAGGAACATCTTGTTCGTATCCAAAACTACAGATAGCACTGGCTGTATATTGTCCAATGCCAGGGAGTTTTAGTAATTTTTGAAGGGTTTTTGGTAGTTGTTTTTGTGTGAGTTGTGCTGTCTTGTGTAAATTTCTCGCACGTGAATAATAGCCTAAACCACTCCATGCTGCGAGTACATCATCAAGCGGAGCTTTGCCCAGGGCTTGAAGTGTTGGGAATTTGGCTAAAAATTGCGGGTAGTATTCATCTCGTACACGATTGACCTGTGTTTGCTGGAGCATAATTTCACTCAGGTATATATGGTAAATATCTTTGGTATTTCGCCAGGGTAAATCATGCCTGCCATGTTTTTCATACCAGTTTAGAAGTGCTTTTTGGTCTTTGTTCATTTTTTAGAGTAGCTGCTCTTTAATAAATTCACTGTAGTGTCCCTCTTGTTCCTCAAGCTCTTTATGTGTGCCTCTTTGGACGATTTCGCCTTCATTGAGGACATAAATCATATCGGCATTTTTAACGGTACTGAGTCTATGGGCAATGGTAATGACTGTTTTATCCTGAAGCAGGGGTGCGAGAGCCGCAAAAAGTTTTGTCTCCGTATGCACATCAAGTGCTGAAGTAGATTCATCAAAGATGACAACGCTTGGGTTGGCAATAATCATGCGTGCAATGCTAAGTCTTTGTCTCTGCCCTCCTGAGAGTCTGATGCCATGATGTCCAACGATGGTTTCAAGAGCGTTTGGCATACTTTGAAGCATATCATGGAGTTGGGCAATTTCAAGTGCCTTGTATATAGTCGCATCATCTATATTGTCATGTCCCATTGTTAGATTAAACCGTAGTGAAGCATTAAAAAGTATAGGCATTTGTAGTACCAAAAATATTTTTTCTCTTAAAGAGTGCTTGTCTAGTTCTTCTGTTGGAATATCATTGTAGCAAAGAGAACCCGATTCTTTTTCGTAAAAGCCAGATATTATTTGTGCAAGAGTTGTTTTTCCACTGCCGCTTGCACCAATGAGTGCTATTTTAGAACCGTGTTGAATGTCAAAAGTTATTTTTTTAAGAATGTTTTTTTCACTTGTAGCATAAGAAAAACATAAATTTTTTAAAGAGATGTCAATTTTGTCAGAGTCAAGAACTTTCTCTCCGCTGAGTTCTGTCTTGAGAATTAAGACTTTGTTTATCCTTTTGAGTGCCGCTTTTGCCGAAGCGTAAGAGTATTGTATGGAAAGAATATCTTGCACCGGTGTCATGATGAACCAAATGTACCCAAACATTGCAAACATCATACCTATACTTAAATCACTGTAGGCGACAAGCAAAAGTCCAGAAGCACGAATAAGCTCAAATACACTTAAAAAGATAGTGTAGGAGAGTTTTTCAAAGGCAACGCTTTTAAAATTGAATTCATTGGATTTATCCTGAATCTTTTTTGCTTGCTGTTTTGCCTGTGTAAAAAAATGACTCTCTTTATTGCTCGCTTTAATCTGTCCAAAAAGCTCAAGTGTTTCGCCCACATTTTCTTGAAACTCTGATATGGCTTGATTTTCTTCTTTTTTCAACTCACCGACTCTTGCAGACATTTTTTTACTTACAAACATAATAAGCGGCTGCACAAAAAGAATTAAAATACCCAAAACAGGGTTGATTATAATCATAACCACTCCAACGGCTATAAGTGTTAAAACAGAGGCGACAAATCGTGAAGCACTGCTCATTATAAAAGCATCAAGTGTATTTACATCAGTGATGAGGTTTGCTGTAATTGCACCGCTGCCAAGAGTTTCATATGCATTCATTGAAGCCATTTGTAGATGTTTTAAAAGACGAGAGCGAATCATAAATGTAACATATTTGGAGATGTGAGTAAATATTTTTGTACTTACCACTCCTAAAAAGTAGTATAAAAAACGTAAAAATATAACTGCAAAGGCAACAAGGGCAATATAATAAAAAGCAGAACCGCTGCCTAGAAATTTATTGATAGCTGGGACGATATACTCAGGTTTATGCAGTAGTACTTCATCTACCATCATTGGGAGCATAAGCGGAATCGGCACACTGATTATAATGGCAAGCAGTGTAAAAATCTGTCCTTTAATAAGTGCAGATTTTTTATGCAGTGCGAGTTTGAAAATAGATTTAATTGTAATAGATGGCTCTTTCATATAAAAATTATAGCCAATTTATGCGTTAGCTTCTATTGCCTTTTGAATGCGTAAAAGTGTTTCATCACGTCCGATTACAGCCATAACAGTATCAAGACCTGGTCCACTGAGTTTTCCAAGAAGTGCAACACGCAGAGGTTGTCCTATTTTTCCAAAGCCTATTTCCATTTCATTTACAACTACTTCCATTTGGTGATGATAATCAAGTGGAAGATGTAAGGCATCTGCTTCTTTTAATTTTGTAGCAAAGTTTTGTAAAACTTCAATAGCATTACCTTTAAAAGCTTTTTTTACGGCTTTTTCATCATATGTTTCAGGTGTAGTGATGACTTCACTTATTATTTGGGCCAGTTCTTTTAATGTTTTTGCTCTTTCTTTAAGTGCATCAAGCAAAATCTCTTTTTTATCATGTGAACTCAGTACAACACCGAAGTCTGTAAGAAGATCTACAAGTTCATCATTTGGAGTGTTTTTGATATAATGAGAATTGAGCCAGTCTAATTTTTCAGTATTATAAATGGAAGCTGATTTATTGATGTCTTTAGGGTTAAAAAGCTCTTTCATCTCCTCCATTGAGAATATTTCTTGATCACCATGACTCCAGCCTAAACGTACAAGAAAGTTTAGCAATGCTTGAGGTAAATACCCCATCTCTTTGTATGCCATAACATCTGTTGCACCATCGCGTTTTGAAAGCTTTTTACCTTGGGCATTATGAATCATAGGTACATGGTAAAATTTAGGAATGTCAAATCCAAGCGCTTCATAAACGACTATTTGTTTAGGTGTGTTTGACAGGTGGTCATCTCCACGAATAACTTCATTGATGCCCATTAATGCATCATCTATTGCTACAACCAAGTTATATGTAGGACTTCCATCAGCACGTGCAATGACAAAATCATCTAAAATATCTTCGGCTTGAAAAGAAATGTCACCTTTGACACCGTCATGGACCATGATTTCACCGTTTAGGGGTGCTTTTATACGGATGACAGGTTCAACACCCTCTGGAGGCGTACCGCAAAAATCGCGATATTTTCCATTGTATTTTGTGCGTTCTTTATTTGCCATTTGTGTTTCGCGAAGTGCTGTGAGTTCTTCTTTACTCATGTAACATTTATAGGCTTTGCCTTCATCTAGTAGCTGTTGTATATATTTTTTATAAATATCGTCCCGTTGACTTTGGTAAGTTATATCGCCGTCAGCTTCTAGTCCAAGCCATTCAAATGCTTTTAGTATTGCCTGTGTCGCATCCTCAGAGTTTCTTGCTTTATCTGTGTCTTCTATACGCAAAACAAATTTCCCATTGTTTTTTTTCGCCCAAAGATAAGAGAAAAGTGCAGTTCTTAAACCGCCAATATGCAAGTAACCTGTAGGAGATGGAGCAAAACGAGTAACAATCATGATTATACCTTATAAGAAGTTTCGTGCAATTTTAGGCAAATGTTGGTTAAAGGCTGGTAAAATACTCTTCTAAATTGATAAAATGGATTTTTATGTATAAAGTACTTTTAACACTTCTTCTGGTGGCATTTGCGAATGCTGGGGTTTATGATGGTGTAGCTATAGTTGTTGAAGATAAGCCTATTACACTTTTGGATATTCAAAACGAAATGCAATTAGAACATCTTGATGCAAAAAAAGCTGCGGATGTATTAATCCGTAAAAAATTGGAAGCTCTTGAAATTGCAAAAAGAAACATATCTGTTTCAAGCACAGAGGTATATGATGATATACAAAAAGTAGCACAAAGCAACAATTTCACAATCAGTCAATTGTATGATGCCGTAAGAGAAAGAAATGGTTTGAGTTCTGAACAGTTTAAAGCAAAAGTAAAACATAAATTACTGAGTCAAAAACTTTATTCGGCAATAGCAATGTCATCACTCTCAGAGCCGAGTGCTGAAGCTATAAAAGAATATTATGAACTGCACAAAGAAAAATTCAATCATCCGAAATCTTTTTCAGTCACTATTTATGGGGCAAAAAGTAGAGAAAGACTACAAGAAAAAGTGGATAATCCAATGTTTTATGCACCAGATATTTCTACACAAGAACAGACTCTTTTTTATAATAAAATATCGCCAAAACTTGCATCATTATTGCAAAAAACGCCGCTGGAACATTTCACACCAATTATACCAAACGGAAAAAATGGCTTTGTAAGTTTTTATATTACAGCAGTGCAAAAAGGCAAAGCCGGTGATTTGACATCTATAAAGTCACAAATTATAAATGAAATTATGGCAAACAAACGTGAGGCTGTTTTGAGTGATTACTTTGCAAGACTTCGTGACAATGCCAATATAAATATTATTAGAATGCCAAAATCATACAATGCTGAATGATAAAAATTTTATAAATATCGCCTCTGAAATAGCCTTAGCGTCAAAATGTGTTTCAAAACAGGTTGGAGCTGTCATCGTTAAAGATGGGCGTATTTTAAGTACAGGTTACAATGGAACGCCTGCCGGGTATGAAAACTGTTGTGATTATTGGGATGACTGTTATACAAAAGAGCATCATGAGTGGAGTAAAACATATGAAATTCATGCTGAAATGAATGCTATTATCTGGGCGGCAAGAAAGGGTATTTCTATTGAAGATGCTACGATTTATGTTACCTTGGAGCCTTGTAGTGAGTGTAGTAAAAATCTTATTGCCGGCGGTATTAAACGTATTGTATATGCCAAAGAGTATGAACATACCCACTCTAGCGTCGTCTCAAAATTTTTAAAAGACAACGGAGTGAGTATAGAAAAACTAGCTGTTTAAAAACTCTTCGGCTTTTTGCGGCGGTCTTGCTATGATGGCTTTGTCGCCTTTTATAAGTATGGGACGTTCAATAAGTTTTGGATGTTCTGCCATCGCTTGAAGAAGTTTATTTTCATCATTTTCATTCTTTAAATCAAGCTCTTTATAAACATCTTCTTTTGTACGCATCATTTCTCTTACGCTTGTAAGATTCAGCATTGTGAAAATATTTTTAAGTTCTGCTTGACTTGGCTGTTGCTCAAGGTACTTTACAACTTTGGTGTCAATGTTGTTTTGTTCCAATATTTTAAGTGCCTCGCGAGATTTTGAACATCTAGGATTATGAAAAATAGTCATTTGACTCATACTGCTACCTTTTTTATTGGAATTTTACTATAATATTGTCAAAAGTCTAGTTGTAAGAGGAAAATAGATGGAATCTTCAATAGAAACCGAGATAATTCTGCTTTTGATGGTTATTATATCTGTCGCTATGGGTGTGCGTTATTACAGTAAACTACCTTATACTATAGCATTGATTTTTGCCGGCATACTTTTAAGTTTTTTTGATATATTTCCAGATATACGGCTTACTCCTGAGCTAATTTTTAATGTTTTACTGCCACCATTACTTTTTGAAGCAGCATTTAACCTTAATGCACATGAGTTAAAAGAAAATATAAAGCCTATTTTGATTTATGCTGTTTTTGGAGTGATTATAGCGGTTCTTAGTACCGGATTTTTGCTTCACAGCTCTTTTTCTCTCTTTGGTATAGATACGACTATGCCACTTATCGCCTGTCTGCTTTTTGGTGCTGTCATCTCTTCAACCGACCCTATATCTGTGCTGGCTATTTTTAAGCAGCTTGGCGTTCCTGTGAGACTTTCATCGATTATTGAGGGAGAGAGCCTTTTTAATGATGGTGTTTCAGTTGTAGTCTATGGAATTGTTTTGGCTGCTATTACCACACACAGTGATTTTAGTTTAATACACGGGCTCAAAGAGTTTGTTATTGTTGCTTTTGGCGGAGCCATTACGGGGGCAATACTCGGGCTTACTTTTTCAAGAATTACAGCACTTGTGGATGACCATTTGATTGAAATTACACTTACCACAATCGTCACCTATCTTACTTATATAGTTGCAGAGTATTTTGATGTATCGGGAGTAATTGCGGTAATCGTTGCAGGATTAATGGTTGGAAATTATGGGACAAAAATAGGAATGAGCCCTACGACAAGAGTTTCGGTTAAAGATTTTTGGGATTATATCGCTTTTCTTATCAACTCCATCGTTTTTTTTATTATCGGCTTGGAGGTTGGTATTACAAATATATTTACAAATATGCATTACATTTTTATAGCCATTATTGCTGTATTGATAGGAAGAACAATTTCGGTAACGGTTTTAACACAATTTGTAAATCAGGTTGATAAAAAAATTAGTTTTAAATGGCAGGCTGTTTTTATATGGGGAGGTGTTAGAGGTGCTTTGGCCATGGCACTTGCACTTGCTATTCCAAAAGAATATGAGTACCGGGATATAATTTTGGTAATGACCTTTGGTGTTGTCGGTTTTTCACTGATAGTGCAGGGACTTTCAATCGGAAAACTTTTACACTTTTTACATGTAGGTGGCAGAGACAAAAACCTTGACACATATGAAATTGAAAAAGGCAAACTTATAGCAATTAACGGAGCTTCACAAGAGCTGGAAGTTATGTATAAAGAGGCACTTATATCTGAACATGTTTATAATATTTTATCTGAGCATTACACAAAAGACATAGCCAAAGCAAAAGAGATTATTGACAAGATAGCACATGATCCAAATGTAAAAGATTATGAATTTAAAACTTCTTTTAAAAGGCTGCTTCTTAAAGAAAAAGATTCTATTCAAGACTCTATGAAGCATGGCATTATTTCTTCACACACAGGAGAACAACTGATAAATACATTAAATAAAGAGATTTTACATCTAGGCTCTTAATTTTATTGAAAATTTACACTATAATTATCTCAAACAAGTAATAAAAAGGTTTTGATGGTGCAATATAAAAATAAATCACTTAAATTAGCTGAATTTGCAAGAGAGTTGTTAACAAAAAGATCTTTAGAAGATGGTTTGCCTTTGATTTCAAAATATGTAAAAGATGTAATAGGAGCGGATCGATGTTCTATTTTTATTTATGACAGCGATACCAATGAAATGTGGACTACGCTGGCTGATGGTGTTGAAAAAATAACAATATCTGCACAAAAGGGAATAGTCGGCTATACTCTTAAGGCAAAAAAACCTGTTATGACAAATGATGCGTATAAACATCCCCAATTTTTACCTGAAATAGATAGCACAACCGGTTATATAACAAAAAATATTATTACGGCTCCTATATTTAGCTCCAAAAGAGAAGTTATCGGTGTTATGGAACTCTTAAATAAACCAGCAGGATTTGATGATGAGGATGTTAAGTTTATGATATTTTTTGCACATTATGTCAGTGGTTTTTTGGAACTGTTGCATACATATATAGACCAAGACAAGAGAGTAGATTAAGATGAGAAAATTTAATAAAATTGCAGAATTTGGGAAAAAGTTACTCTCTTTGGATGACATGCCTAATACAATCAAGCTTATCGCTGATGAGGCAAAAGAGCTTGTAAATGCGCAAAGATGTTCTATATTTATCGTAGACAATGATGAAGAGATGCTGTGGACAACACTGAGTGACGGTATAGGCAAAATTGTATTGTCTCTTGATTCGGGTGTCGTAGGGGCAACATATAAAACAAAAGAGGCACAAATAGTCAATAAACCGTATGAAGATGAAAGATTTTTATCAAATATAGATAAAAAAAGCGGTTACATTACACAAAATATGATTACCGTGCCTATATTTAATTCTAAACGTGAAGTTATGGGTATTATTCAGCTGCTCAACAAAGAAAAAGGGGTTTTTTCCGCTGATGATCTTGAAACTCTTGCTTTCTTTGCAAATTATGTTAGTGGAAGTTTGGAACTGGCACTACTAAGTTCCAAAAACTAAAGCATCTCTGCTGCTTTACCTTGAATAATGTAAATGCCTTTTTCCTGAAGTTTTTCAATCTGCTTGGTATCTTTGACACCTGTAGCGATAAGCGATATATTGAGTGTATCTGTAATACGTTGCAGTGCCGTAATGGTATGTCTGCCTTGAGACATAAAATAGTTTGGTTCTCCTTTTATATATATCGGTCTTAAATCCTGCAAATAAGTGTAATCTGAACTCTCACCTATAAATTCAAAAATTCCCATGTCAATACTGTATGTTTCAAAAAGTTTTTTATACTCTTTTACCAGTTCGGTATTTTTACTGACAAATTTATCTGGCATACCGATAATAAGTTTGAAAGGAAGGGTTGCTGCATATGTGTTAAAAAGTTTTTCCATTGTATCGTAAGTACTGGCCAGTTTGACATATTCGTATGGAAGTCTAAGTGAACATGTAGAATCGCTAAGGCTTCTATTCGGATTGGAAAATGTCATTTGTAAAACATTATCATAAATTTTATTGCTCAGTCCAAGCTGGTACGCAAAAGCCATAAACTGACCATATGTATATGTTGTTGTTTCATCAACACGCAATGTGAGAGTAAGAACCTTATAAATAAGCTCGTTTGTTTGCGTATTGATGACCTTACATGGTATAAAGTGTATATTGTTTTGTTGCAGTGCTGTTGTTATAATCTCTTTCCATGACTCTTTTCCCATTACTTCTATAACAGTCTCTGATTTTTCAATAAATATCTTATTGTTAAATTTTGCCTGAGCGAGGGCATTATCTGAATAAGAAAGAAGCTCTTGAATACTTTGTTGATGATTATAAACATATATACCGATAGAAAGGCATATAAAACGTGTATCAAGTTCATACTTGAGTAAAAGTTCATTTGCTGCATCATTAACGGTTTTTGCCAGCTGTAATGCATCTTCTTCATTGCAGTCAGGAATAAAAATTGCAAACTCTGTTCCATTGAGTCTGACGACTATCGCTTTATTGTAGCTGTCGGCTTTTTGTGTAAAAATCTTGGACAAATCAATAAAAAACTTATCTACCTCTTTATGCCCTATCTGCTGGTTTGCCTTGTTTATACCGTTGAGGGCAAGTAAGATATTTGCACCACCTTGTGAAGATGCATCTTTTTTGAAAAATTCAGAGAGTTTGTTAATAAAATATTTTCTGTTTTTGAGCTTTGTTACTTTGTCTATATATTCTAATTGTTTTTGATACTTTAACTCTTCATTTGCTTTTTCAAGCATTGTTTTTACTTTCACGACCATTTGGTTCATAGCCAGAACCACATCACTTAACTCTTTGGTATTTGGAATGGAGTTTTGAAGAATAAATTTATTTTGCGTGATGGCTTCGGCTTGTTCTTGTACAATTTTTAGTGGTTGTAAAATTTTCATAAGCAGTACATTTAATAATATAAGTGTTATAAAGGCGAGAATAACAAAAGAGATAACAAGATTTTTAAAAATAGTATAAAGCTCTGTATAGGCATAAGAAACATCACTTTGTACCTTGAGTACACCGACCTGACTCCATCCGGCTGAAACATTGGCAAGTGCTGCTGGTGCATTTATATGGAGTAAATCAATAAACCATTGTGGTACTTTTATAGGCTCACCCTCTCTTTTTCTTTCATATATAGTGTTGTTGTCAACATCCATAAGAGAGATATATGCATAGTTTCCACTGTCAAAATTTGCATTTATCATAGTAGAAATGGTAGAAATATCACCATTTGCCGCACCTAAAGAGAGACTCAGTGAACTTGCCGTATTTTTAGCATCCTGATAGAGTCGCTCTTGGACTGATTTATTTGCACTTTGAAAATTCAGTGTCATGACTATGGTGAGAATGATGAGTAAAAAAACAGAGAGAATAATGGTTATTTGCTTGAAGAGTGTCATAACAGATTCCTTTTTATATGTTGTATAAGTGTATCCCACTTATTATGTACTTTTTGATTGTGTACTTCTTTACCGATACCTTTGGCAGAGATTTTATAAAGTTCCTCACCATTAAAGTTATATACAGGTGTTAAATCTTTTCTTTGTGAAGCAGGAAAGATTTTTTGATTTGTATTGTCTAAAATTAGAGGCTCACTTCGCGGTGTTTTATAATAGGTCAAGACCATATGTGCAGCTTTAAATCTGCTTGAACGGACATAAGTGAAAAACATTTTTTTTGAACTAATACCTAGATAACGCAGGGCAAAATATTTTGCGATGACATAATCTTCGCAGTCCCCTTTATCTTTACCCAGAAATTGTAAAGGCGTTGCCCAGTAATCCATTTGATGGTAAACTTGCCAGTCTGAACCGTATTTGACTCCATTATAAAATTGGTTCACCGCTTCTAGTTTCTCTTTGTCGCTTTTGTTTTTGTTCTCTTGTAAGAGTTGGTTGAGGTAGACAAACCTTCTTTTTGCAAAATAATTATACTTTTTCTCAATCTTTTGTATTATTTTTGTTGGCACGTAAACATCCTTTGCCATTGTGTTGGAAATGAACAGAAGCAATATAAGAAAAAGTTTTACAAAAAAATCCATAAATTCATTATACTGAAATTCTATTTGTCTTTTATTGAAAATGTTTATTGGTACCAAAGTACTATATACATCTCTAAATGAGTGTGTTAAGATTTGGGTAATTAATTTAACACGGAGGTGTGAGATGGCTACGTCAAAAGTAATTGGAACAGTTGAAGTCGCGTTAAATGGTGTAAAAATCATTGGTGTCGATGGATCAGTTCGAGATGCAGTGTATGGTGCTTCAATTTATGAAGGTGAACAGATTATTAGTACGAATCCTGATGCTTTGGCTCAGGTGAAATATCTCGCACTTTCAGAACCTGCCGCGTATGAGGGCGTTTTTAGGGTACTCGCAGATGGCTCTGTCATTACAGGCAGCGACGTGATGGACAGTATTGTAAGTGATAAAAATCTCTCAGACATCTTTCAAACAGCGGCAGGTGAAGGTGATGTAGCCGAAAGCTCCGGATACTTTCCTTCGGATGTTGTCGCTGAATCAAGCGTATTGGGATTTGGCAGAGATGACGGTGGAGCCTTAGGAGGGAGCGGTAATAATGTAAATGTCCTTTCTGAATCTTCAGATACTTTTAATAATAATGCACCTGAAATCGGTGATGTTGCTATTGCTGCAACGGAAGACATTCCGGTAAATATTACAGGGACAATTCCGGGTTCTGATGCAGACGGGAATGCTTTTACTTATCATATAGTTGATGGACTTGCACCGGGAGAAGGTAGTATAACTTTAAATCCTGATGGAAGTTTCATATATAATGTAGGGACAGACTTTCAGTATTTGGCACAAGGTGAAACTACACAGGTTACCTTTACCTATCAGGCATCAGAAGTGCCAGGTTCTCCTCCAACAGACGCAGGTCCATTTGACAGTAATGTAGGAACAATGACGATTACCGTAACGGGTACGAATGATCAGCCTGTTGTGAGTAATGTCAATGCGAATGATGGTAGTGGAGAAGTTGTTGGTATTCCGGGAGAGATTGTTTCTACTGATGAGACTGAAGGTGGTTCGGTAACGATTGCCACTGGTGATATTGTACAGTTTAGTGAAGAAGGAGATTCTGGAAGTATAGATTATTGGCATTTTACACATAATGGCGGGCCATTAACAATAGATATATTGACAGAATATGGCGATAATACTGTAGATATTAATGGTGATGGCATCCAGTCAGAATTAGACTCGTACATATATTTATATCAGGATACTGGCTCATTTAATAATACTTCCCTTGTTGATTCGAATGATGATTCAGATGCTGATGGAACACTTAGTGGTGATGATGGTGAAGCAGATGGTTCTTTAGATAATTATGACTCTTATTTAGACTTTTCTAATTTGCCGGCAGGAGATTACGTTCTTGTTGTTGGCGGATATGATTTAAATGAAGAAGATATCCCGACAGGTGTTAATACTGACAGTGATTATGCCGGACCTTATCAAATAACATTTACAAGCAATGGAGCTATAACCTTTAATACTACTTCTTCATCTACACAGGTTGTATATGAATCACACGATAATGATGCATATCAAAATGGTGCAGATGATACACAAGATGATGTAAGCTTACTATTTACTGGCTCTTTAGATACTGTGCAGGATGTGGATTTGATAGATACACATACCTATTATCTTGTTGATAATGACAATATTCAAAACAATCAGATAAATGCGAATGTTGTTGATAGTACCGGAACAAGTTTGGGTATAAATGCGACAGTACAAATTACAGATGCCGTTGCCGGCACATACCAGATAGAAGGTGATTTTACTAACTTGGCAGATGGCGAACAGGCAACAGTAACATTTGAGTATGTTGCAGTCGATAACAGTGATGATAATAATCCTGGAGACAGAGCAGGTCTGCCGATAGCACCAAATGAGTCAGATACTTCAGCACCGGCTATTGTTACATTGACAATTACAGGTACGAATGACCAGCCAATTGTAGATAATATAACTATAAGTGCTTTAGAAACGCATGATGACGATGCATATCAAAATGGTGCAGACGATACGCAAGGTGATGAACTTACAAATGTAAGTGGTACATTGCTTGCAAGTGATGATGATGTAAACAATACTCATATATTTGATGCAGTGAGCATGGGAGAAAACGATAATGATGGCGATGAAGAAGGTCCTCAACTTTTCTTCCAAAGTGTAGTTTATAACCCAACAAGTGCTTTTGACAGCGTTGACTACTATCAAAATGGAGAAAATGGACATCCTCAAGAAATCGAAGTTCTTGTAGAATCTACAGATATTGACCCAAATGATATAGATGTGACAGAACTTATTTTTACAAGTAATGATGGAGCAGACAGCGAAGCAGCATTTGAACTGCGAGGTAATTACAATGCTTTAGGAACAGGAGAGAGTGCAACAGTTACGTTTAAATATATTGCGGATGACCAAAGAGGTTTTGGTACAAATGGCGACAGCAATAACGAAGCTTCTATCTCAGAAGAAAAAACAGTCACTATTACCCTTACGGGAACAAATGATCAGCCGATTGTGAGTGATATAGTTGAGCGTCCTATTTATGAAACACATGATGCACTAGAATATCAAAACGGAGTAGATGATACACAAAATGATGTTTTTACAACACTTAGTTCAAACTTGGCAACAGCAGTGGATGATGATGTAAATGATACACATACATACCTCATAGTTGATGATAGCCTTGGCGTCGTGACACCTACTGGTGTGAATGTTACAGACTTAGGCGTAACTTTAAATCCAACTACTGGGGACTATACTTTATCGGGAAATTTTAATGCTTTAGCAGTAGGTGAAAGTGCAACGGTCACATTTGAGTATCAGGCTGATGATGGACAAGGCTTTGGTGCTATTGGAGATGCAAACAATGAAGCATCCCTTTCAGAACCTAAAATGGTTACCATAACTGTTATGGGCACAAATGACCAGCCAATTGTGAGTGACATTGTAAGAGGTGACACAGATGCAGGTCAAGATGCTATTTATGAAACGCACGATAATGATGCATATCAAAATGGTGCAGATGATACACAAGATGATGTACTCACAAGATACGAAGCAAATCTTTTAAACCAACAACCAGATGGTGTGGTAAATGATGATGATGTGCATGATACGCATACTTTTTATCTTGTAGATGATAGCATAAGTGTTCCTTCTTTACATGTAGTTTTGGGACAGCTCGGCGGTGAAGATTTAGGGCTTAGTAACTGGGGTGAAGCATTAGATGGTTCTACCCGTGTGATGGAATTAGATAACGGCATGACAGTTACTACAAGTTCAGATTCTGGAGATTTGAGACAGTATAATCACGAAGCAGGGCATGTCGGCGAAGGAATAGCAGATAGTGACGGCTTAGGCATAAACAATGGTGAAACTATAACAGTTACACTAGCCGGAGGTTTGGCAACAAATGCATTGTTTGGATTTGACGGGTTAGGCGGTCATTTTAATCCATCAGGTGTGGATGCAAGGGCAACATGGACAGCATACAATAATGGTACAGAAGTCGCCAGCGGAGAAGTTTCTCGAACGGATGACAATGTGCTTGATAATTTTGTTGAGGTGAGTTCTACAGAGGCTTTTGACAGTGTAGAATTTAGTACAAACTCATCAGCCGGTTCAAACTGGGAACTACGATATGTAGATGTTACCGTACAACAGCAAGTAAATGTAAATGTAGATGATAATGGAGACTACAGTGTTGAAGGTAATTTTAATTATCTTGGTGTGGGTGAGAGTGAAACAGTAAGTTTTGATTATTATACACAAGACAACAGAGGTTTTAGCACTATCGGAGATGCAAATAACGAAGCGTCCGTTTCAGAACCTAAAACAGTCACTTTGACTATCACAGGTACAAATGATCAGCCTATTATCGAAGATATAGCAATTACAAATACTTATGAGCCGACACTTGAGGCTGTGAGTTATGGTGCGGATGTTGGTTTAAGTGCAAATGATTTGATTTTAACTGCAGGTGCAGATGCACAAGAAGGCTCAGCCGTGAAAGTTGTACTTGACAGTGCAGCAGGTGAGAGTGTTTCATTTGACTGGGCATTTGACTCAAGAGATGCTGATTATATGCATGATACGGCATTTGTTGTCGTTGATGGTGTTGTGTCAACACTGGCTGAGGGTGCGATTGATGCAAATGGTACTTTTACCTATACCTTTGCAACTGCGGGTGAGCATACAATAGTTATGGGTGTACTTAATAACAATGATAATCAAAATTTCGGTGGTAGTTCACTTCTTAATGTGAGTAATTTGCAAGGAGGGGTACTTTTAGGAACTGAAACATTTGGTGCAGTAACTGGAGATTCTGTTAGTGGATATGATTTATCTGCAAACTCTGATTTACCTGCAAGTGCACTTGGCGATTTTGCAAGTCTCAATGCAGTGATGTATGAAAATGCACATTTGAGCGGTTCTCTTGAGAGCGTTATAAATGTAAGCGACGATGATGTAAATGATAATTACTCTTATGTGACATTTAATGATAGAATAGTTGATTTTACTGAAAATAGTTCGGGTATGCCTTTAATTACAACGCCTATTCGCGTAAGTCTTGATACGAACGGTGATTATGATGTCGTTAGTTCGAGCTTTGATAATCTAGGCGAGGGTGAGAGTGTTACAATTACCTTTGATGTTCAGGTAAGAGATGACAGTGGTGTAGCTGATAATGGTGATGCTAATAATGAAGCAGCCGTTTCAGAACCAAAAACAGTAACTATTGTCATTAATGGTACAAATGATTCGCCGGTACTTGCAGAAGTGACTACAGACAATGCAATAGAACCTGATTTAACAGGCTTATTTAATATACATGGAAATGAAATTCCAGAAGATGCTCTTGTGAGTGGTCAATTAGATGCGAATGTAAGTGATGAAGATTTAAATGATAGTTATTCATTTGTTTCACAAGGAAGTTATACTTTTGGCAATTGGTCTCCGGCCTATGCAACTGTGACAGATACAAATGGTGTGGTTCATGGTAATACATACCTACAAGTAAATGAAGATGGGAGTTATAAAGTTTTTAACCCTGACTTTAACCATTTAGGAACAGGAGAAAGTGTTACTGTAAGTTTTGATGTGCAGGTACAAGATGACAGCGGTGTTGGCATGGGTGATGCCATGAATGAAACATCATACTCAAATACACAGACGGTGACCTTGACTGTAACAGGAACAAATGATCAACCTGTTGTTGAAAATGTAAGAGTAGGAACGCATGAGTCACTTGGAGCAGGGCTTACAAGTGTTAGTGGAATATTTGATGGAAGTGATGAAGATACAAATGATATTTTAACTTACAATGCGGTGAGTATGGATAGAAATGAAACTGTAACGGATATTGCAGGGGCCAATTTTGTTCGTGTTATGAATGTACCTTATGACTCCGATGGAAACGGTGTATACGAAGGCAATGTAGATGTCGCGGTAAGATTACCACATGGTGTGAATGTAGGTGATATTGATATTACGGGTATTCGAGTTGATGGAGATAACTTTACACTTCAAGGTGATTTTAACGCCTTGCCACAAGGTGAAAGAATGGTAGTGAAATTTTTATACAATGCTACTGATGATTCCGGTGCGAATGTTACTAACGGATATGATGAGAGTGATGTGAGTGACGTGGCAATTGCAAAAGTTATTATTACCGGCACAAATGATATTGCCCAAATTGACGTACCTAACGGACAAGATGAAGGACAAGTTGCTGAAGACACAATCCTCACTGTTGATGGACATTTGGATATTACAGATTTAGATGCAGGAGAAGAATTTTTCGATACAGCTGTTGTTGTAGACCCTGCTAATGCAACAAATTATGGTACTTTAACTATTGATGCAAACGGTGCATGGGAGTATGTGCTTGATAATGATGCGGCACAGGTCTTGGATGCAGGAGAAACAGCCGTTGAGAAATTTACTGTTTTCTCACTTGATGGTACAGATTCTCAAGTGATTACAATTTCAATTCACGGAATGAATGATGCCCCTGATTTACAAGCAGATGTAAATTATGTAACAGAAGCTGGCGTAGGTGTACTTCCTGCTGCAAACTTAGAAGGTAATGTTTTAGATAATGACGCAGATGTGGACCATGGTGCCTCTTTATCTGTTGTGAGTATTGTATCGAACAACTTAGGTACGGATGATATTACCTTTAATGCAAATGACAAACTTGTTCTGCGAGGCGAATATGGACGTTTAACCATGAAAGCAGATGGAACATATACATATAATCTTTTAGATAATGACCCAGATACCGATGCCTTGGCACAGGGTGAAAATGCAAATGATGTGTTTACCTATCAAGTGAGTGACGGTCTTGGAGGATTTGATACCCAGACTTTAACAATTCATATAACAGGTACGAATGATGCACCGGTTATTAATGAATTTGCCAGTGATACAACGGCTTTGGAATTTGTAGGACTCAATGGAGAGTATTATGGAGTTGATTCTCAAATACATAATTTGACACAGTTCCAAAGCATAGTAGTAAGCAATGAACCTGATGCGACTTTTAGAGCGACAGATATAGCTTACGGAGAAGAAGGCGTTACAACCTACAGTGCTATTTCAGGTGGTAGGGATGTGGCAACTAATGAAAGTTTGCAAACATTTTTAGGTAATGATGCAAATACACTCAGCCGTGACCCGGGTGATACAAGTGACGGTGGTGTGCGAATGTCTGGAGCAGTCTATCTTGCGGCAGGAACGTATAACTTTGAAGTAACTGCTGATGATGGATATCAGATACGAATAGATGGACAGTCTGTCGCTGAATATGCAGATAATCAGCCACCGACAACGCGAACACACTATTTCTTTACGGTAGCAAATGACGGTTATCATTCAGTAGATATGCTTTGGTGGGATCAAGGAGGCGAATACATCTTTCAACCGCAACTCAGAATGGATAATGGTGATTATCAAGCCTTTACGAGTGATAATTTTGATTTTAGAGCAACAGCCGAGGCTTCTGTCATAGAAGCGGGAACTACTGATTCGGGTGTTGAAGTTGCCGGAGTGGATATGGTAACCGGTACTATGGTTGCAAGTGATGTGGATCATGGTGCAAGTTTAACTTGGAGTGTAGATACGCCTGATGATACATACGGAACATTTGGCATTAATCCAAATAGTGGTGAATGGACATATATGCTCAATAACACTTTACCTGCAACAGATGCTTTAGCAGAAGGAGATATGGTTACGCAAACATTTAATGTTGTTGTAAGGGATGAGCACGGAGCAACTGATACACAAGCTGTTACTATTACAATACAGGGAACTAATGATGCACCGGTAGCAACTGTCGATGTTGTAACAAAAATTACGGATCATATTGAGTATGATGAAGTTACAATGGATGCTCAGGTTATCGGTGATGGTTTTGAATTAACAACGACGCATAGTAATGGTAGAGCATGGTATGGTATTGATGATTTACATGTAGACCAAGATAATCCAAATTTGATTGACAGTAAAGGTTCTTATAACGAAGGTATTAGCTTTACTACCATAGGGGAAGCGACAAATGCTACAGTTTATTTTAAAAATGCGAATGACAATCTGCATGGGAATGATAATATAGCAATTGCCTTGTATCTTGATAGTACTTTAGTTGCTAATGTAAATACAAGTGCATTAGGTAACGGTGCATTTGAAATTGACGGTTATGGTGCTTTTGATGAAATTAGAATTTCAGCAGAGGATATACATAATGGAAATACACAATTTAGAGTTTCTCAAATTGTTGTTGCTGATGATGTAAGTTTAGACACAGTCCTTCCGTTTACCATAGATGAAAGTATGCTTTTGGCAAACGACAGTGATGTTGATAACCATAGTGACTTATCTCTTGTTATAAACGATACAAGTTTATATGCAGCAGATGGTACTACTGTCATAGGAACTGTAGGGCTTGATAGTGACGGAAATGTGGTCGTGACACCTGATTCTATAGTGGAATTTGATGATAGTGTTGCTAATTATGCACATTTTAATTATAGTGTTATAGATGAAAACGGAGCACAAAGTAATGTAACAACTGCTACCATAGATGTAGCTCATGGAACAACTTCAGATGATGGTATGATAACTTCTTTAGCACAACAAGTTAGCACTAATAGCTCTGAAGATGATGAGGTGGTCTCTTATACCCAAGTGTCTGCAGATGAATTTATAATCGGTACAGATACGGATACAACGCCTGATTCTTGGGAACAAAATTTATTGATTGTGGATGATAGTAATAATCCACTTGATTTGTCTCATATATCTGAGATAAATACAATTGAATTAGGAAGTGGTGTAAATGTTCAAGGAAGCGGTACTTCTCCATTAGCGGCTATTACAGTAAGTGATGTCATTAGTGCGACAGATGATGATAATACTTTGGTTATTAATTCATCCGATGGTAATGCTGCTAATCAGGTCAATGTAGATACAAGTACATTAACACCAGAAGGTAATACAACTGTTGATGGAATTGATTATGCCTCTTACAGCGGTCTTGATGGTGCAACATTATTGATTCAGATTGATGATGTTATTGATGGAGGAGAATCATAAAATAGACTGTAGGCTTTATAGCTTGCAGTTTATTTAAACTTTAACGCCAATGAAACTCTGTCAGAGACACCCACCTTTTCAAATATATGGTGGATGTGTCCTTTGACTGTGGATATAGCTATTTTCATGTTTCGAGCAATGTCTTTGTTGCTGAGTCCATCTGCAACCATAAGCGAAATCTCTTTTTCTTTATCTGTTAAATCCTCAATAAATTCAAGTTTTGTTTCTTGTTCATTATGTGCATATTGGTTGATAATGAAATATATCAGTTCATTAAAGAGCCATTTTTTCTCATTTTTTGTACACTCTATCATTTTTAAAAGATTCTTTTTCGCTATAAAAGTGTTTTCATAGCCATTTATACCTTCATTGAGTAGAGTTGAAGCATGATAGACCTCGGGTACACTGTTAAAAAGCAGCAGATTTAAAGAACGGTATTTCTTTAAAATACGCAAAGAAGATACAATGTCTGAAACACTCATTTCATCAAAAAGAATCGTGACTTTGGGGTCGTTCTCTTCTAAATAAGTTATGAGCTTTTCAAATGTGTCAATGGGGATAGGCTGATATTTTTCCACAATAACATCTCTCCAATACTTTGCAACTGAGGACATGTTGGTAAATAATATGACTCTTTTCATTATCTGTTACTCAGTAAATTTTCTTTGGCTCGTAGTATAGGTTTTAGTATATACTCAAGCACGGTTTTTTTGCCGGTAACAATGTCGACACTTGCTGTCATACCGACCATAACATAGTGTTTGTTTTTCCCCTCTCCTAAGTAGTTTTTATCTGTCTCTATGCGTACCATAAAGTAGTTTTTTTTGTCTATCTTGTCTATGATTGTATCGGCACTAATGTTGGTTACCTTACCTTCAAGCGAGCCGTAAATAGCAAAATTATAAGCAGAAAATTTTACTATGGCACGTTGTCCCGGGTATAAAAATGCTATATCTTTGGGTTTAATTTTTGCTTCTACGACAAGTTTGTCCTCAGAGGGGACTATTTCAACGATGTCCATACCTGGTTTTACGACACCGCCTATAGTATTTACAAGCAGTTGTTTTATAGTTCCATCAACAGGAGAACGTACAAAAGTACGTTTTACTTTGTCTTCTCTTGCAACATTTGCCTGCTTAATTCGGTACATTTCAGCCTTTACGCCATTGTAGTCTTCTTTTGCTTTGTTTTTAAATTTAAGTTTTACCTCTTTAATATTGTCTTTTTGTTCTTCTATAACAGAGACAAGTCTTGGTATGGAAAGTTTTGTAGCTTTCATGTCTCCTTTGATGTTATTTGATTGTCTTCGCAGTTGTAAAAATTCTACTTCTGATACTATGCCTTCTTTGACAAGAGGTCTATTGAGATTCACTTCTTGTGTAATCAAATCATAATTATGTGAAAGCTGAACAAGCTTTGCCTGTGCTTCTTTGAGCTCATTTCTTTTTTGACGCAAACGGTGCTCATAAATAGCGATGTTGTTTTCAAGCTGTGCTTTGTTTGTTTTGTATAAAGAAAGTTCATGCTTTATAAGATGCGGTGATTTTTTTCGGATAGCTTTTGAAACTCTAAAAGGTTTGCCTGATGATTCGGCTAGAAGACGAATGCTTTTGGCTTGCAACTCATTGTATTTTAATTGACTTTCAAGGTAGAGACTGTTGAAGTTTGTGTCATCTATTTTTACTAAAATATCGCCTTTTTTGACGCTGTCACCCTCTTGAATTTCAATATCACTGACGATTCCACCCTCCAGATTCTGAATAACCTGTACCTGACTTGATGGAATTACCTTGCCTTGCCCGCGTGTAAGTGAGTCTATATTTGCATAATATGCCCAGACAATCAGCCATATTATGACTAAAAAAGAGAGCCAGAGCATTATTTTTGTACTCAGAGAATTTTTCATTAGCATTGCAGAACTGACAGAATTCATGTAGTCCAAATCTTCTTTATCTTTTGTTTGGAGTTTTTTTATATCTTTTTTCTCATAAGAGTAATCTACAAAATTATCTTGAAGACTCATGATTTGTCTCCTGTTGCTTTTTTAGGTACTGGCGTGTTGAGCTGTCGTATAACATCATCTTTAGCTCCATCTAAAACGACTTTTCCTTTGTCTAGTAAAATTAGTCTGTGCGTCAGTCCCAAAAGCTGGTTTTTATGAGAAATAATAATGGTTGTTTTGGCTCGAATATGTGTTTTCATTGTATTGATAAAATGAATTTCATTGGTTGTATCCATAGAATTTGTCGGCTCATCAAGTAAAATAATAGGTGCAGAATGTATAAAAGCCCGTGCAATGGAAATAGACTGTTTTTGTCCGCCGGAGAGTCCGTCACCACGTTCACCCACAGGCATATCATATCCCATAGGATGAATATCTGCAAAGTTACTGATGCCGCTGAATTTGGAAACATACAAAACATCTTCATCACTTGCATCGGGTGAACGCATAATAATATTGTCTTTGAGTGTACCTTGAAAAAGGACAATATCTTGAGGAACATAAGAGATGTTTTCACGTAAATCTGCGGGATCAATTTGGGCGATGTCTATACCGTCTATAAGTATGGAACCTTCGGTAGGCTCATACAAACCAAGCAAAAGTTTTTCTATGGTTGTTTTTCCTGAGCCATTTGTGCCTATAATGCCGACTGCTTCTCCATGTTGAATAACAAAACTTACATCATCCAAAACTTTTTTTTCACAGTTAGGATAAAAAAAACTTACATGTTGAAACTCTATTTTTCCTTTAAAAGAAGGACGTTCAACAAACTTTTTGGCTTCTTCACGTTCAACACCGAGTTTCATAATATCATTGATGGCATCATACGCGGTCTTTGTTTGCTGAAAATTTGAAATAAGTGAAGCCACCTGACCTAAAGGTGCAAGCATACGAGAACTTAGCATTACAAGGGCTATAAGCCCTCCCATTGTGAGCGACTTGTCGCCTATGGCATAGACTCCTGCGATTATCATTGTAACGGTATTAAGTTGTACTATAAAATTTACAAAGGTTGAAATAGAGTTGGAAAGAATTTTTGATTTAAGCCCTTTTCTTGCCACATCTCCACTTGCTTCTTCCCATTTCCATTGGGAATGTCCGCTAATACCTAAGGCTTTTATGGTTTCTAATGCCGAGAGCGATTCAATCAACACCGAGTTTTTGTATGCAGCCGCTTCATACGTACTTTCTATGCTTTTTCGCATAGGTCCCTCAACGATTTGACTGTAAAAAATAATTATAAGTCCACTGATAATGGGAATGGCAACGAGCGAACCGCCTATAATGTATATAACAATTAAAAATATGAAAATAAAAGGTAAGTCAACCATAGCGGCAACGGAGGTTGCGGTAAAAAATCCACGAATAGAATCAAAATCTTTGATATTGCTGGCAAATGAACCTACAGATTGCGGTTTAGAAGCTAATTTTAGGTTGAGTACATGTTCAAATATAATCGAAGACATAATAATATCGCTCTTTTTAGCTGCAGTTTCTAAGAAGTAAGAGCGTAAAAATTTTAAGATTAAATCAAAAGTATAAATAACAACGATACCTGTCGCAAAAATCCATAGGGTGTCTGTTGCATTGTTTGGAACGACTCTGTCATAAACATTCAGCGTAAAAATAGGTGTTGCCAAAACAAAAAGGTTAATCAAAAAAGAGGCAACAATGACATCAGAATAAACACTTTTAGAATAAGCAAGTGTTCCCCAAAACCAGTGTTTTTGTTCATGTTTTAAAATTCTTCTGTGAATATCTTTATGGTGTTGTTCGGGTTTAAGTAAAAATGCAAAGCCTATATATTCATTTTCAAGTGTTTCTACTTCAACCCAGTTTTCACCCTCTTCAACATCAGGGAGAATGATTTTTGCATATTTTCTATCTGGACTGATACCTGTTAATATACAAGCATTTTCATGCTCTTTGTCACCTTTGAGTATTAAAATAATCGGCAGTAAAAGAGGAGATATATCGCTAAATGAGTATTGTACTAATTTAGAGCTAAATCCGGCACGTTTTGCGGCACGAAAAAAAGCAGATTTGGAGTTGTCTGCATCTAGTGAAAAAAGTTTTGGTGTAACACGACCTGGCTCTATAGGGAGGTCAGCGACCAAAGCTTCAGCAGAAAAAGGACGGTTATAGAGCTTGGTGAATATCACCAAGCATTGGAGTATGGGATCTTTAATCCCCTTATTGAGAGTTGACATCCGAATTCTCTAAGATTTTACCTGTATAAGATAAAATTTGATAGTAAGCGATTAGATGATCATATTCAGCCGTTACTTTTGCATTTCTCGCATTGTTATACTCGAGTTCAATATTTAAAAGGTCAATAATACTTCGTCTACCAAGATTATGTTCCTTATAGTAATCAGCAACTGTTTGAGAAGAATACTTAATGTAGTTGTTTATATAAACTAACTGCTGCTTAGTTGAGTTAAATGTTTGCCAAGCGATTTCAGTATTTGCCCGAATGAATCTTTGAGCATCTGCAAGCGTATAGTCTTTATTTAAGAGTCTGTGTTTTGCCACTTGTCTTGCTGCAGAGTCTGCTAAACCGTTAAAAATATTGTATTTTAAAACAAGTAAAGCACTGTACCCACTATCTGTACCTTCTTGGCCATTATATCCGACTCCATGTACGTCATTATTCCAATATGATTTAAGTTGAATGTCGGCACTTGGATAAAAAGGTGCATTTGATTTTTTCACGCCTGATTGTGCAGCTTTAATATCATCATTAGATACTTTTATGGTAGGATTATCTTGCAAAGCCATTTCTACTAAGTCTGCTATATTATTAGCAGGCATAGCACCTACTGTCGGTGTTTGTAAATCTTTGGCAGTGACATCCCCTAGGTATATACGTTTAAGACTCGATATTGCATTTACATAGTTTTGCTCTGTGAGATACTGTATGCTCAATGCACTTTGATAACGAGAAAGCGTTTGTTTGTAGTCAGATGTACGACCGACTCCTGCCTTGACACTTTTTTGAATTTGGTCAAGGTACTTTTTATGTACCGCTACATTTTCTTTTGCAACTTGAAGTAAATTGTATGTTTTTAAAACTTCAAGGTAAGCAGTGGCTGCTTCAAGGGCGAGTTTGTTGGAACTCTCTTTGACTTTGTCATCAAAAGATTTCACAACAGCTTTTTGTTGTGAAACGCCATACATGGTGCCAAGCCCTGTAAATACATTTTGCGTCAGTGTCACAGAAGACTGCTGCTGCGTAAGACTAGCTCGATCTCTGTTGTTAGCCGGTGTTTTCGTGACTTCAGGCCCTACAGTATATGCAAGGTCGACAGAAGGCAAATATCCAGCTTTCACACGTGTGAGCAACTCTCTTTCTACGTGGTAATTCTCCACATCCATTTGGATTTGGGGGTGAGTTTGAACCGATTTATGAACCACTTCATCTATAGAGACCGCATTTGCGAGTAGAGGAAATAGAACTAACGATAATAACAGTGAGCGTTTCATTTTGTCTCCTTTTTATATAATAATTAATTATAGTTAACAAAAACATTTAGTATTCTTAAAATTAAATGTGATAAAAAATATTAAGATATAAGTTATTATTATTTTGTGATAAAAGAAATTATTATCTTTTGAGAAGATTATGTGCATCATAAGCAAGTCGAATGACGCCTACGGCATAGTTTGAAGAATTATTGTATCGCATGATTTTTTGAACATATTTTTTCATGTATTGCAGGTTTTTTTTGCCCTTGGTAAAACATTTGTATTGTTTGTTTCCTTTGGTGCTTTTTTCATAACAAAAAGAGGCATTATCATATTTGTAGGCATAGGCATACCACGCTTCTTCAATGCATGGAATATTTGGCATTTTACTCCAGTTAATGAGTGTGTCAAATTTTGCTTTTACATGTAAAAATTTTGCGGCAGAGAGAATGGCATCATCCATTTTGCTTAAATTGGCAACTTTTCCTTTATATGCATCGGTGTAAATAAAACTGTTTGGCATAAACTGTGGTATGCCCACTGCACCGGCATAAGAGCTTGGCAGATTGCATTGTTCGGGCTGAACACCTTGTTTGTAGCAATGTTCTATAATGGAAGCCATATTTGTTTTGCCCATTCTTAAGAGCCATTTTTCTCTTGGCGAATTTTCCTTTGTCCTCACAACTATGGTGTTAAAAACTATAAAAGCATCGTGAGAAGGCTGTATTTTGCCAAGTTTTGTCTCTTTTAAAAGAATGGCGGCGATAATTTCACGGTTTACATGGTATTTTTTTTCTGCATAATCATAAACTTTTTTGTATTTTTTAAGATTTGCTACCATTTTTGGAATATATTTTATAAGGACATTATTTGCTTGTTTCTCTTTTTCTTTATGGTATTTTATTTTTGAAGGCTGTAGATATTTCCAACTGATTTCATCATATTTTTGTGTTTTAAAGTAAGAGAGCAGAAATTCATTGGCATACTTATAGCTCACGCCGTGTTTGACTACTTTTTTGCAGATATCTTCATAATGTTTGTTTTTAAATGTGCAGTTGTCGTATTTTGCAAAGAGTGAAACTGATAGAAGTAGAAAAAGCAGTAGTTTAGTTTTCATTTATCTCTTGAAGCCTTTTTGGTGTGCCTATATCGTGCCACATTTTATTAAACACTTCACCACTGACAAGGTTTTTGTCTATAAATTTTCGTAAAATGGGGGCAAGTGGGCTTTTTTGTAACGTAACATTTTCAAAGAGTTTGGGATGGTAATAGCCTATGCCTGAAAATGTGTACATATCTTCGGCCTCATTTGTGACACGTACGTTTTCGAGTCCAAAATCGCCTTGTAAATTATGTGCTGGGTTTGGAACTAAAATAAGATGGGCAAGTGCATTACTGAGTTGGAAATTTGGATTAAATTCATATTCGCAGAATATATCGCCGTTGACAACTAAAAATGGCTCATTGCCTAAAAGGGGCAACGCTTTTTTGATGCCGCCGGCACTCTCTAACGCTTCGGTGCTTTGTTCATCTGAGTAATGAATTTTTACACCCCATTGTGAGCCGTCTTGAAGGTAATCTTTGATTTTATATCCAAGATGTGCAATGTTAATGATTATTTCATCAAAACCGTTTTTCGCTAGTCTTTCTATATGCCACTCTATAAGCGTTTTGCCTTTTACATGTAGAAGCGGTTTTGGCAGTGAATCACTAAGAGGACGCATCCGTTCACCCCGTCCCGCAGCAAGTATCATAGCTTTCATAACTTGTATCCTTTTTTATTCCTTACGGAACTCAGGTTTTCAAACGCTAAAGCGTGACTTAGAAAAAAACTAAATTTTTTTCTGCAACCTGGGCTGAGTTGGCTTAAAAGTTTCGCAAACTCTTTTGTCTCATTATACCGTGAAGCAGTCTCGATAATATAACGAAGTGTCAACGGAATATCTTTTAAATACCCTTCTTTTCCATCACGCAAATGCAAACGTGAAAAAATTCCAAGTACTTTTATATGCCGCTGCAGCCCCATAAAATCAAACCATTTTAAAAAGAGCTCATTTTCTACATGTAAACCTTTTTTACGGGCAAACAGGAGTGCTAACTCTTCTATATCTTTACGCTCAAAAGCAATATAACAGTCTTTTAAAAGTGAGACCAAATCATAAGTTAATGCCCCGCTCATAGCATCCTGATAATCAATAATACCAAGTTCATTTTTTGATGTAAGCATAATATTTCGTGAGTGAAAATCACGATGCACGAAAAGGTTTTGCGGCTGCGATAAAACGACTTTGGATATTGCCTCTAAAGTAGAAGATATAAGTTCTTTTTGACTCTTCTTTAAATGCAAATCTAGCTCTTTTTGCAAGTACCATTCTTGCATTAAATCCATCTCTACATGTAGAAATTTTTTGTCATATACCGGCAGGTCGGAAGTATCTGCTTTTTGCATTTGTATAATTGTCTCTATCGCTTTTTCATACAGTTCTTTAAAGTTTGTATTGCTAAGAACGTCAAGCATATTGGTATTGCCGAAATCTTCTAAAATCAAATATCCGAGTGAGAGGTTTTGTGCAAGAATTTTTGGAGCATTGACATCTACATGTAAGAGTCTGTGCGTAACATTTATAAAAGGCGTTAAAGAGCCTTTTTCTAAAGAAGCATCCATCAAAATAAAACTTTTTTCACCTTTTGAAAGTCTGTAATATTTCCGAAAACTTGCATCGGCTGAGGCAACGGTGATGCTGTACTCTTTGTAGGGTGTCGTTTCCAGCCACGCTTTAATCTGCTTCATACAGGGCTCCCGCTATAGAATTTTTGGAGCTTCCCGTGATACTGCTGAGATGAAGAACTTCTTTATGCACTCTTTTTTTCGCAAACCAAGCAAAAGCCATGGCTTCTAAAAAATCACTGCTAACACCTAGTGCATCACTTGTTAGTACCTCTGTTTTACAAAGTGCATTGAGTCTTTGGAGTAAAAAGCTGTTTTTTGCACCGCCGCCGCAGATAACCAGCTTTGTCGCCTCGGTGGCATTGACATCATTGGCTATGCTTCGGGCAGTAAGTTCTAAAAGTGTTCTTTGTACCTGTGCATCATTGAGATGCTCAAAACCTTGAAGTTTTTCTTCAAGCCATTTTTCGTTGAAATATTCTCTGCCGGTACTTTTTGGCGGCTGTTTTTTAAAGTAGCTATCTTCTAGCATTGTTGCTAACAGTACATCATCTGCTGAGGCACTTTGAGCAAAAGCACCCCCTTTATCATAACTTCTATTTTGTGTTTTTTGCATCCAAAAATCCATAAGCACATTGCCACAGCCGACATCCCAACCTGTGAGCTTATCAAAAAGCAATGAGATATTTGCCATACCGCCAATATTTACAAGAGCAACATTTCCCCGTAAATGAGAAAATAAAAACTGATGAAAAGCCGGAGCAAAAGGGGCACCTTGTCCACCGTTTGCTAGATCCATCTGTCTAAAATCAGATACGGTGCTTATGCCTGTTTTTGCTGTAACAATATTGGGATTTCCCAGCTGCATAGAAAAAGGGTAGGGTGAATTTGGTTCATGCCAGAGTGTTTGTCCGTGAAGTCCTATGGCACGTATATTTTCTACATGTAGATTCTTTTTTTGTATAAAATCATTGATATTCTTAGCAAAAATACTCCCAAGTTTACTATCACATTCGCCAATTTGTTTGAGTGTGACGGGCTTGGAAATAAGATGCAAAATTTCTTCTTTTAAATCTCTTGGAAATTGATATTCTAAGGACTCAAGAAGCTTGCAGTGTTGGGTATCTATCTCGCAAAGAGCTATGTCGATGCCATCAAGGCTTGTCCCGCTCATAACACCAATATAGAGTTCTTTCACTACTTTTCTTTAAAAACTGAAGGAAGTTTATTTGGTTTTGTAACTTTAACTTGTTTATTTACATTCATTCTGCCAAATACAACCTCAATATCTCTTACTTTTACATCAAACTGTTGTGCTAAAAACTTTACAAGATGGTCGGTCGCTCTCCCGTTTACTGGTACGGCCGCCACAGAAATTTTAAGCTGATTTCCAAAAGGTTTGCCAATTTTTGTAATTTTTGCAGAGGGTTTGCCTAAAATATTAAAAACAAGGTCATCTCCTTCCCACCAAAACCATCTAGTTTTTTCTTTATGTTCTTGAAGTCTTTGTTCTTTTTCTTCTTTATCTTCTTGATGTTTTCTTTTTTTTGCCATGTTATTTTCCTTTATCTGTCTGCATAATTAAAAA
>Ga0256829_1000711_pt1 | contig 30920 bp, 28 predicted proteins | sample 131447metaG_FD_185979 | JGI IMG/M metagenome (GOLD analysis project Ga0256829, IMG submission 185979) | Hydrothermal vent microbial communities from Lau Basin, Pacific Ocean - 131-447 | ecosystem: Environmental > Aquatic > Marine > Hydrothermal vents | place: Pacific Ocean: Lau Basin | collected... | reverse complement strand
TGCCAAATCGAGAGAAATAACAGTATTATTCATTGTGTATGGACTCCTTTGGTTTGCAAACTCCCACCTTATTCAAGTGAGGTGGTGGAGTCCATACATCGCCGAAGCCGAGCCCCCATGGAAGGGTTAAAAGTTTATTACTGCCCCTCGCAGTGGCCCAAACGTTTTGGTCGGCAAATGGTCGAAATTAGCCAAGCTACCCCCTCAATTAATATCCGAAGCATACGAGGTACTTCATGAGTGAACCAACAATATCAATTGGTTTATTTTACGGTTCTACTACCTGTTATACCGAAATGGCGGCCGAAAAAATTCAAGGTCAGCTAAACACTCTGTTTGACGAAGAAGTGGTAACACTGCACAACATCAAGGACGATAGCCTAGCTCTGACTCACAACTACGACATTATTGTTTTTGGCATATCCACGTGGGATTTTGGTGAACTTCAAGAAGACTGGGAGTCTCATTGGGAAGAAGTACACACACTGAACTTAGAAAACAAAACTATCGCTCTTTTTGGTTTAGGCGACCAGTACGGCTATGCCGATTGGTTCCAAGATGCACTAGGCATGCTGCACGACGCAATTGCGCCGTCTAACTGCCAAATTATTGGACACTGGCCAAATAAAGGATACGAGTTTACTCAATCGAAAGCGCTTACCGCAGACAAGTCGCATTTTGTAGGGCTTTCCCTTGATGACGAAAATCAGTTCGACCAAACCGACGAACGCATTGCCCAGTGGTGCGAGCAACTACTTGTTGAAATGAGTAATTAAACCACTGTGTCTACCGGAAGACTTCATCAGCCTTTTTATCGCAATGGTCCAAGCCATAGAGACGGCGCTGATGTCTCTTTTCAAGATATTAGAAAGCTATTTAATTTTCGCAGTATTACTATTGGTAAATGGGTTACCAAAGAAGAGCAGCAAATTGCGGCAAACCTTTTCTTCGATGCCCTATACGACTTACAAACCATTCTAAACGTTAATGAAAGCGTATTATCACTTAATGGAAGCCTGTCGCTAGCCTTTGGCAGTGGCGGGCAAAAGCACAGTAGCGCACACTACGACAGTCAAAAGCGCCAACTGGCCCTTGCCAAAAACGCTGGCGCAGGTGCACTGGCTCACGAGTGGTTTCATGCCTTTGACCACTACATTGCCCCAAGAATGTTTGAGAATGTTCCAGCCTCGGCATTTGCCTCTCAAGCCTGGCTGGATAACACTAAGCTAAGTCCACATCCACTCAATAAGAAGCTGGATGATTATTTTACGCTGCTTTTTCTCGACGAAAATGGGCGACCAAATGATTTTTTCGTGCGTTCAGTAGAGGCTGACCGCGCACTAAAAATGTATTATTATTCTCGGCCTCAAGAGATGGCGGCTCGCGCATTTGAAGCAACAGTGCAAGACAATGTGATCAAGAATTCATTTCTTGTATCGGGAACAAAAAAGTCCACAGAGGCTAGACTGGGCATTTATCCTCGTGATACTTTGAGAACAGCGCTGGAATCTGTGTTGATGTTGTATTTTTACCAACTAGGCGCGGCAGTTTCACATAAAAATAATTAGTTTGTTGTTTTTATCCGCAAAAACCGAACAAATAATCAACAACAAGTGGTAGTGCCTCTATTGTTTTGTACAAAACCCCTGTTTATTTTTGTAACAAGCAGTATACTAAAGCGCTCGAACGTAACAAAAAAGAAGACGAGATGAAAAGAAAAAAGCATACCTCGGCTGAAGACGAGGCTCAGATTGATATGACCCCCATGTTGGACATCGTGTTCATCATGTTGATTTTCTTCATCGTAACCACCTCGTTTGTGAAAGAGAAAGGTTTAGATGTAAACCGTCCAGAGGACAATCAAAATCAAAACCAGAATCCTTCTACATCACTGTCTATCCGCATTGATGAGAACGGTAAGATTATGATGGGCGGCCGTGAGGTTGATATTCGTCGTGTTGTAGCTAACACGCAAACTTTCCTAGCGGAAAACAATACTGAATCTGCGGCTATCCAAGCGCACGAAGATACTGAACACGGTACAGTGGTTGAAGTAATGAACCAGGTGAAAATTGCCGGTATTACTAAAGTGTCTGTATTGGTGAAAAAGGGCTAACGCTTTTTTTAGAATTTAAAAAAACCGGTGTTTCACCGGTTTTTTTGTGTCTGAAATTTGCTATTTGGTTGGCTTATTTCTTAATTTATACATAGAGATAAAAATACTAGTCATATTACTAATATTAAACACGGTACCAAATATACTGCCTACCGACAGGGCATACACTAAGCCTAAAATCTCTGCCAATAAAAACCATCGTTTCATCAAAACCGTGTCACGGATCATAATGGATCCCACGGTAAATATCAGTGACGAAGCATACGCCACTAAAATCATTGCATCGTGATTAAGTACAAACCATTCATAACCGAAAAAGCACAGGTTACCGGCAATAAAAATACTCACCACCCGCTTACCGCGATACTTCAAAGCTACAAGATTGCGAATACAGGCAAGCATGGTACCCACACCTGCCGCCATAGCACCCAGCATAAAAAAGTGAGTACTCACACAGGCCAATGCGCAAGCAGACCAAACTAAATAACGGTCAACATGCCGCTGACGATAGCCAATGAAATTTAATACTACAGCAACTGCGCCGAATGCTTCAGCCAGTATTAACATGAATAACCTCTTTAAAATTTAAGATAAAAATTGCGACACAAGGCTTTGAACTCGGCTGTATATTCATTGCTGCCAGTTCTGATAAAAAGCTCACTAGTATGCATTTTGTGTACAAGAGTAGATGTTTGCTTTACAAAGTAAAATGCCGTCACGTAAGGCGCGGTGTTGTCATTGTGTCGAACGTGCAACATTGCTTTACAACTCAACCCAAGGTGGTCAGCGATGGCAAGCTTTTCGTGACGTGTATCGTAAGGATACAAGCAGAAAAACGCGCCATCATCGGTCAGCCGCGACATGACTTCAGTGAACAATGCCTGTTCTGTTAGCTGGCTAGTTTGTCTTGCCGCCTTTCTAGAATCACTTTGTTTATCATAAGCACGAGTACTTCCCTGTGAATGGGCAAAGTAAGGGGGGTTACTCACGATTAATTCATAACCAGTGTTTGAATCAAAGCAATGAATATCTGTGTTATGCACCCTCACTTTGTTCACCCACGGTGACAACTTCACATTCTCTGTTGCCTGTGTTGCGGCATTAACATCAAGTTCAACAGCGTCGATATGGGCAGCTTCACAACTTTGCTGAGCGAGCATTAACGCCAAAATTCCCGTGCCGGTGCCTATATCAAGAACATTAATGGGCTTTGCTAGCGCTGGTGATTGTTGCTGCCCTACCCAACTTCCTAAAATTAAGCTGTCGGTGTTCACCTTCATGGCACATTTGTCTTGATGTATCACAAACTGCTTACAGCGAAACATACGTTGACTTACTCGTTACTGAGAACAAAGTGGTAGTTTACCACTTTTGTAACCCTATCATCTTGTTTGCGACATCAAGAGCGCGTACAGGGCGATACTTCTTTAAGGGCCCACGCATGAGCGGGCTGTAATAGGGCGCCAACATTTGCGCGATACCTTCGCCAAAACGCTTGTGGTTGCGCTCTCCTAACAGTAACGAAGGTTTTACCGCCGCAGCATAAGGCAACTGAGGCATGCGTAAAATGGCGTTGTCTAGCTCCCCTTTTACCCTCAAGTAAAAATTTTTACTCTTTGCGTCTGCACCCACAGAAGATATCCACACAAAACTACCAGCCCGTTGACCGCGAGCAAGCTGCGCAGATACGTGAACTAGAGTAAAATCCACCTGCCTGAACGCCTGCTTAGAGCCTGCTTGCTTCAGCGTTGTTCCCAAACAACAAAACACGTGGTCTACACCAAAGTAACCTTGGTAATCATGATAATTCTCAAAGTCGATAACCACGGGTTTTAATTTGTTGAATGGATCGGGATAGTGGTTAGCTTGTAATGGCTTGCGCACCAAACAGGTAACTTCACCGTATCTGTGGTCTTGTAAAAGCAGGTTTACTAGATTTCGTCCTACTAATCCGGTCGCTCCCAGCACAAGCGCTGTTTTTAAACTACTCACCTTGTATCATCCTGTGGTTTCTCTACAATCAGGTATTCAACTAACAATAATGCAAACGACAATGAAAAAAGCCTTATTAATTGGAGCCGCTATGCTCAGTACTGTAATTCAGGCAGAAACGCTCACTATTGATCGTATTTTCTCTTCTCCTTCACTTGATGGCAACGCGCCAAGATCACTTAAAGTATCGCCCGATGGAGAGCGAGTAACCTTCCTCAAAGGTAAAGACACCGACTACGAACGCTTAGACTTATGGGAATACCATATTGCGAGCGGCCAAACACGTATGCTGTTTGATTCGAATGACCTTCAAGCGGGTGAAGAAACCTTATCCGATGAAGAAAAGGCTCGCCGTGAACGTATGCGCCTATCGGGCAGTGGTATTGTAAGTTACCAATGGTCTGACGATGGAAAAGCGCTGCTATTCCCATTGGGTGGAGATGTGTATTACCACAAGCTCGGCGAGAAAGGTGCGCAGCAACTGCTAGACACCGAAGCATTCGAAACCGATATTAAGCTGTCGCCAAAAGGTAACTATATTTCCTTTATTCGTGACCAAAACCTTTACGTAAAGCACATTGCCACAGGTAAAGAAACAGCGATCACCACTGAAGGTGGCGGTAACATTAAGTTTGGTATGGCCGAATTCGTAGCTCAAGAAGAAATGAGCAGAATGACCGGCTACTGGTGGTCGCCAGATGAGTCTTTCATTGCTTTTACCAAAGTAGATGAAACCCCTGTTGAAGTGATAACCCGCTCAGAGATCTACGCTGACGAAATTAAACTCATTGAGCAAAAATACCCGAAAGCTGGCACACCCAACGTTATTGTTGAACTGGCTATTCATGAGCTTGCTACTGGCAAAGATACATGGGTTGATTTAGGTGAAGACAAAGACATTTATTTTGCCCGCGGCAACTGGATGTCAGACAGCCAGACATTTACTTATCAATGGCAAACTCGTGACCAGCAAACACTTGAACTTCGCGCATTTAGCACACAAAGCAAAACCCAAAGTGTTCTACTAACAGAAACAAGCCCAACGTGGATCAACTTGCACGATGACTTGTATTTCTTGGGCGCACGCAATCAGTTTGTTTGGGCGTCTGAGCGTGACGGTTTTAAACACCTTTATTTGTACAACAACGACGGTTCGCTGGTGAGTCAGCTTACCAAGGGCAATTGGGTGGTTGATGATGTTGAAGCCATTGACCTTAAAAACAACCTCATTTATTTCAGCGGCCGCAAAGACACGCCCCTTGAAAGCCACCTGTATTCAGTAACACTAGACGGCAAAGACATCACCCGTATTACTGAAGCAGGCGCCTATCACCACGTTGCTTTCAGTCGTGATGCGTCGATTTTTATTGACCGCTTTTCAACGGCTAATACACCTGCGCAAGTTAGCCTAAACACCGCTGCTGGCGAGCGGATCACTTGGCTTGAAGAAAATGCAGTAGTGGAAGGCCACCCGCTTCATCCTTACATGGAAGATTGGACAGCACCTGAGTTTGGCACTATTCAAACCAAAGACGGCGCAGAACTTCAGTACCGTTTGTACAAACCTGAAAACGTAGAGAAAAAACACCCAGTTATTGTTTATCTTTACGGCGGTCCACATGCTCAAGTAGTGACTAACAGCTGGGGTGGAAACCGAGGTCTACTTATGCAGCATTGGGTAGACCAAGGCTACGTGGTGTTCTCGATTGATAACCGAGGTTCAAACTATCGCGGTAAAGCCTTCGAAGACCCTATCTACAAACGCATGGGCTTTATTGAAGTTGAAGATCAAGTGGCTGGTGTCGAGTTCCTTCGCACACTTCCCTACGTAGATGCAGATCGCATTGGCGTTTACGGGCACAGCTACGGCGGCTACATGACACTAATGAGCATGTTCAAAGCGGGCGATCACTTTGCAGCGGGGGTGTCTGGTGCACCGGTAACCGACTGGAGGCTCTATGATACCCACTATACCGAACGCTATATGGGTAACCCCGTTACCGACGATAACGCTTACACGGCATCTTCTGTATTCCCCTACGCAAAAGACTTGAAAGGTCCACTGCTTATTTATCATGGAATGGCAGACGACAACGTATTGTTTACTCACTCTACCATGCTGTACAAGCATCTACAGGATCTGGCAATACCGTTTGAAACCATGGATTACCCGGGTAAAAAACACAGTATTCGCGGTAAGCAAACAGGCATTCACCTGTATAAAACCATTACAAACTTCTTTAATAGAAACTTGCATCCTACGCAAGAGTGATAACAAAAAGGCGATGCTCATGCATCGCCTTTCTCGTCTCAAAATATGGGCCTGTATAGTGAATTTACGAGAACAATTGGTTTGCCAATGTTTTCTGAACAGCTTGAGCACTCGACGCACTAAGCTCTATTTCAAGGGCATCGCTTTTTCCAGACAGCCAAATCTTTAGCTCTGCATCGGTGTCAAAATGGCCGGCAGTTTCCACAACAAATTGAGTAATAGATTTGTACGGAATCGAATGGTAATTAACCTTTCTTCCGGTCAACCCTTGTTTATCAACCAATATTAAACGTTTGTTGGTGAAAACACTTAGGTCTCGTACCAGCTTAAAGGCTGCTACAACACTTTCGTTATCAGATAAAATAGGGCTCAGTTCTTCGTTAACTTCACTGGCATCGGTTTCACTGGCGTTACCCAGTATGGTGTCAAATAATCCCATTTCGCTCTCCTACGCTGACGCGAGATTTGGTGTCCAGCTAATACGATGGGACAAAGGCTTAGGTTTGTCCAGTGCAAAACCTTGCCCAAAGTCGACTCGTAATGCTCGCAAGGCTTCACAAGTTTCATTGTCGCCAACAAATTCTGCCACGGTTTTTTTACCCATGCTGTGAGCAATACTATTGATAGCCTTTACTGTTGCTAGGTCTATTTTGTCATTCACCATGTTTCTGACAAATGAACCGTCAATTTTCACATAATCTACATCAAGGTTCTTCAAATACATAAATGACGACATACCCGCACCAAAGTCGTCTAGTGCGAATCGGCAGCCAAGTGCTCTTAATGTTGAGATAAATAATTTAGCCGCATTTAAGTTGGTAACCGCCGTGGTTTCAGTAATTTCGAAACAGATCTTATTAGCAGGTACGTGACTCGTTTCAACATATTCGACTATTTTTTGAAGGGCAATCTCATCACCCAAGGTTATTCCCGACAAATTTATAGCAACCTTGCCAATTTTAGGTAGGTACTCTGGACTTTCATCTAGTGTCTTCAATGTATTTTCAACTACCCACAGGTCTACCTTGTTCATTAGCCCATGCCGCTCGGCCAAAGGAATAAACAATCCGGGGCTTATCAGTGCGCCATCTTTATTACTTAGGCGAAGTAGAATTTCAAAGTGCTCTAAGGCAGGCTGTTGAAACATGTTACAAGTATTGGTTAGCGGCACAATTGCCTGACTAAACAATTCAAATCCGTTGTACTGTAGCGCATTGTGCAGTGAATTCAGTACGTCATTGTCGTTGTTGTTGGTGGCCAAATGGGCATCCTTGGCCTGATAAACAAAGTAACGATTGCGTCCCAAGTGCTTTGCTTTGTAACAGGCGTTATCTGCGGCTTTTATCAGGTCTGCGGCAGACGTAGCATCGGGATCTATTTCAATAACACCAATACTTGCACCAACGAAGAATAGCTTGTCATCGTATACAAAACGATATTTTGAAATAGCGTCTAATAGCCCATCCAAACGCTTTTTAACGGCGTCTAAAGACTGCCCTCGATAAATAAAACAAAATTCATCACCACCTAACCGCGCTAACAAGTCGGTCTCACTGATGTGCTGAGCGAAGAGCGCAGAGACTTCTTTTAACAGTTTATCACCTGCGGGGTGCCCGCAACTGTCGTTCACCAACTTAAAGCGGTCCATATCCACAAAGCACATTACGCCCAAGCTTTTGGTTGCCTTCTTACCCTCTTGATGGATATCTTGTGCCGTTGGCGTATCAGCGGACAAAATGCTTTTTAACTCGTTATCAAATGCGTATCGATTCAATAAACCGGTCAATTGATCATGGTTTGCTTGAAATGCGACCTCAGCTTGAAGGGCATGTTCTTTGGTAACATCCCTTACCGTGAGCGCAATCGTGTCTGCGGCCTTAACCACCTGCACTTTAATCCAGTCTGGACTGATAATATCTGAGGTTATAGACACATATTGCTCAAAGGGCTCACCGCTCTCAATAACGTGAAGTATTTTCGGCAGTAGTTCGCTATGCCCTAACATGGCAAGTTGTTCAGAAAGGGGCACATTGGTTAGCCTTTCATCTACACCATCGAACAACTGACGGCTGTAGCGATTGGCTTCAACAAGGGCAAAATCACCATTGCGAGGTTGATAAATCAACAGTGCATCTAGTGAAGCATCACTTGCGGTTTGATAACGCTGCTGGCTTACGGTGAGACTTACCGCCCCTTGCATCTGTTTATGAAAAATCCAACTGACTAAAGCAGACATAAAAAGCCCAATAATAGTCAGTAATAGGCCTGGGCGATATTGTCCAGCAATCGACTGCATGGATAGGGTAAATTCCCGTTCAATAAAGGGAAAACTACCAACAGTTACCACAGTGCCATCGTCGATAAATGCACCGCTTGAGAAAAGCTCCTCATTGTTCGCTTTCAATATAAAGTTAAACTGGGGGCCAACTAACTCTCCTAGCATTACGCCTAGAATATTTTGCACATCAAAGCCTGCAACTATGTAGCCATGTTCGGGTTCCTGCGGGCTAATGGCACGTCCAATAAGAATATGATGGTGCCCAGTCAAATTAGAGTATACGAGCGTGCTATCTAGCGCTTCACTCTGAGTCGACACCGCTAGACCAGTTTGTTCCAGCGTAGCGCCATGTAGCGTATTATCTATTCTGGAAGCAAGAGTATTGGTAGGCAGCGCAACCCATTGAATAACTTGATTGCTATCGGCGAAGGTTAAAGAACTAAATCCACGTTGCATTCCCATTAACGAAACGGCTTGCGCATTAAACCAGTCCACCTGATTGGGCTGAAATGTTGGCCAGGTTCGCATCAGGTTATGAATTGCCTGAATACGCTCATTTGAGAAAACCTCTAGACCAATTTTTACTTGCTGAGCAACCGACTGCGCTTTTGAGATGCGAACGCGCTTTTCATCGCGCTCTAGGTACACCCCAGCAGCCACAAACAGCATGGAGAGAAACAGGAACAACACCAGAGGTAAACCATAAACTCGGTGCTCTACTCTTTTTTGCATAACAACGACTCCCCGAGGAAGGATTTTCCACACTAGTTGAGAAATATGAATTTATTATGAATTCGCGGATCCCTCTTTCGAATGATAAGGTATAAGCCTATTACTTGAGTTAATTGGACGATGGGATGAGTGAAATCGTTGATTTTTCAGACATTAGTAAAGCAATGGAGCGGCTTGCGGGAAAGGTAAAACGAACACCTATCGTGGAGTCTAGTTTGCTCAACCGTTGGATGGGACACCGTATTCTTTTTAAAGCTGAGTGCTTGCAAACCATAGGCGCATTTAAAATAAGAGGCGCACTCAATTTTTTATGCCGCTTAGAAGAAGAAGGGAAACTCCCTAAACACATTGTTGCCAATAGCTCGGGCAATCATGCGCAAGCGGTGGCTTATGCAGCCGCGCAGTTTGGTATTCCAGCCACCATTTATACCACTGAATCTGTATCTCCAATTAAAGCAGCGGCCACAGAAGGGTACGGCGCGACTATCAAGCGATTTCCCACGCGACCAGAGGCCGATGAGGCGGTAGCTATTGCTGCGCAAGCTGAAGACACTGTTTGGATCCCTCCGTTTAATCATCAAGACATTATTGCTGGGCAAGGCACTGCCGCACTAGAGGCGCTTGAAGACGTTGAGCAGGTAGATGCCATATTCGCACCTTGCGGAGGCGGAGGGTTACTCTCGGGTACACTTATCGCGGCACGAGAAAAAGCGCCTGACGCATTGGTTATCGGCGCAGAACCCGCCAATGCGAATGATGCATCACAGTCGCTACAAGCTGGGGAGATAGTGGCCTTGTCATCACCCCCTAATACGCTTGCAGACGGTGCTGCGACTCCGGCAGTAGGCGAGCTTACCTTTCCCATCATTCAGCAACTCGACGACTTCTATGAGGTAGATGAAGCGCAGATCGCTTACTGGACTCAGTGGTTACAACACCTACTAAAGCTTCATATCGAACCCACCTGTGCCATGACCATGGCTGCGGTTGCTTCATGGGCCATTAATACACCACCGGGACAAACAGCACTAGTGATGCTTTCAGGTGGAAATATTAGCCAATTGTCCATGCAGGCCATTTGGGAACATGACTATTTGCTCCAGCCTCCAATAATAACAACGGAAGAAGAATAATGAAGATAGCTCGATTTGCTGCGCTGTTTGTCAGTGTATATTTATGTGCCAACACCGCTATAGCAGCAACCTTGGTCTCAAATGTGAAAGGTTATACTCTCGACGAAGCAGGCAAACTCATCACGTTTTCGTCAATACTTATTGAGGAAGGCAAGGTACACTCTTTAAACCCAGAGTTAGCTAGCCTCGACGTTACGGTATCAGACACTATTGATGGCAAAGGACAAGTAATGTTGCCTGGGCTTATCGACGCCCACGGCCACTTACTTGGCTTGGGTGCTAACCTGTTGGAAGTAGATTTGCGTACTGCGTCTAGTGCCGCTGATGCCGCCGATAAAGTCGCTGCCTATGCGTTTGCAAACCAAGGCCAACCGTGGATTACAGGGCGCGGATGGAACCAAGAACTGTGGTCTGATCGGGCATTTCCTCGCGCTAGCGACCTAGACGCTGCGGAACGCTCTCGCCCTGTTTGGCTAACCCGCGTAGACGGTCATGCTGGATGGGCAAATTCAAAAGCCCTTGAGATTGCGGGTATAACCAAAGACACTCCATCGCCTGTGGGTGGCCAAATTATTAAGGATGCCGAAGGCAACCCAACCGGCGTACTGATCGATAACGCCATGGCACTAGTAGAAGCACAAATGCCTACAGCGAGTAATAGTGTTTATGCGAGGCAGCTTGAAGCCGCTGGGCAACATTTGTTGTCATTGGGTATTACGTCTATGCACGATGCTGGGGTAGGTCGAGACGTATACGACTTTTATATTAAGCAAGCACTGCAAGGCGAGATGCCCGTTCGTGTTTATGCCATGATTAGCGCGACTGATCCTGATCTTGATGCTTTATTAGCGAAAGGACCGGTAAGAGATACTCAGGACTTTATCTATATTAGGTCAGTTAAAGCTTATGGAGACGGGGCATTAGGTAGCCGTGGAGCGGCACTCATTGAACCCTATGAAGATGCTCCACATCAACATGGTCTGTTGCTCACACAACCAGAAGATATGGAATCGCTCTTTACTTCGGTCATAAGCGCTGGATTCCAACTCAACTATCACGCCATTGGCGACCAAGCGAACCACGTCGCGCTCAACGAATTTGAATCTACCTTTGCATCTATAGGTGGAAGTGAACTGCGTCACAGAATAGAGCATGCTCAAGTGATTTCAGTCGACGACCTACCTCGCTTTGCAACGCTAGGTGTACTTCCTTCTATGCAGCCCACTCACGCCACCAGTGATAAAAACATGGCTGAGGATCGCATCGGGCAGGAGCGTATGGCTGGCGCCTATGCGTGGAAGACGCTTCTTGATTCGGGTATTCCTCTTCCTCTGGGCTCTGATTTCCCGGTGGAACTGGCTAACCCTTTTTACGGGCTTCACGCTGCGGTAACCCGCCAAGACAGAAACAATCAACCTGTGGCAGGCTGGTATGCACATGAAGCACTTACTCTAGAGCAAGCTTTTAGAGGATTCACATTAGATGCTGCGTACGCTGGGCATATGGAAGACACCCTAGGTACACTCACACCGGGAAAATGGGCTGATTTTATCTTTATTGATAAGGATATATTCGAGTCTGCATCGGAAACACTCTGGCAGCCAACGGTGTTGGCTACGTTTATTGCCGGAAAAAAGGTGTATGAAAAGTAAGTTCGAAATAACACGCGTCTAGTTTTATGAGTAGTTTATCTAGAAATATCAGTGGTATTGGGGCCGCATTACTCGTGCTAAACGGGTTAATTGGTGCGGGCATTTTTGCATTACCTGCCAAAATGGCCACCCAGTTGGGCAGCTTTAGCCCTTGGGTATTTATTATCTTTGGGCTTTTTATGCTGTCCATTGTGTGGTGCTTTGGTAAGCTTGTTGCAGCTTATCCTCGTACCGGCGGCCCTGTTGAGTATGCCAACGCGGGCTTCGGTCGTGCAGCATCTTTTCAAACAGGCTTCATTTACTATTTAGCTCGGGTAACCGCAATAGCGGCCAATATGCATGTATTGCTTTTATATGCGGGCTATTTGTGGCCAGAGTTGAATAATGGCGTAATTAAAGGTGTAGCAATAATCTGCATAACTGGATTACTCATCTGGGTAAATGTCACCGGTCTGAAAACAGCCATGCGCTCACTTAACAGCGTATCCTTGCTGAAAATAGTGCCGCTCATCGCACTTTTGGTATTTGGCTTTTTGCAATTAGAATTCAGTGCAATTCAACAAAGCACTATTCCTCCATTAGATGCTATTTCAGCGGGCGCATTACTTACACTGTATGCTTTTATTGGTTTTGAAACTGTGGTTGTCACTAGTGGTGAAACTCGCTCTCCCGAAAAATCGATCCCAAGAGCGCTTTTACTCACGGTAATGAGTATCGCGTTATTTTACTTTTTGGTTCAGTGGCTGTATTGGGAAGTGGTTGGCGGCCAGCAGTTTGAAAATGCACCTTTAGTCACACTTGCCAATATCGTATTTGGTAAGACAGGCGGGCTAGTGATGACAGCAACGGCTGTGATATCGGTTGCTGGTAACTTACTCGCCAATATGATTTCTACATCGCGCTTAACCTACGCCATGGCCGTTGAAAAGCAAGTCCCAGCTTTCTTGGCTAAAGTACATCCCACCTACGCTACGCCGCATATTTCCATATTGATATTGGGCATAGTCGCCGGTTTACTCGCTCTGAGTGGAAGTTTCGTATGGTTAGCCGTAGCCAGTGTACTTGCTCGCCTAGTAGTTTATGCTGTATGTATTTTGGTGTTAATGAAATACCAACGCACACATGGCGCATTGTTGTTTGAACGCTGCTTACCTGTGGTGGCTTTAGTGGTGTGCGCATGGTCAATTGCTCAATCAACAACAGAGTCTTGGCTTTTTCTAGTAGGTGAAATAGCGCTCGGAGCAATATTGTGGCTTACCTGGTCCAGGTTAGGAAACAAAGCATAAAAGAAAGCCCTGGAGTCCATCACTTCAGGGCTTTCTAAACTAGGCGTCTGTGTAGAGCGTTTTAATCCAGCGCTCAGTGGTAATAAAGTTCCAATTCCAAGTCCCCCACTTCTCATCCAAGCCAGATTTTACAACGTCTTCTACGCTCATTCCCTCGGCTTTCTTTGCTTTCACAAAGGCCAAGGTTTCTTCAATCATCGCTAAAAACGCGGCGTACTCTGCTTTACTACTCACCTTGCCGTGGCCGGGAATGATCAGTGTTTCATCACTAATCTTATCAAGAAGGATCCGCACAGAATCCATGTAACCTTCAACACTTCCGCCAGCCCCTAAATCTATGTAAGGAAACATGCCGTTGAAGAATAAATCCCCCGTATGCAATACATCGGTTTTTTCAAACCACACTACACTGTCACCATCGGTATGTCCCGTGGGCAAGTGTATGACGTGAAGCACATCATCATTAAAATAAAGTTTTATACCGTCTTCGTAAGTCACTGTAGGCAATGCATCCGGTTCAACTTCTTCATCATTTGCCAGACGTACTCGAACATTGCTGTGGGCAAAAACAGTTGCGCCTTTGTGAGAATGAAAAAATGCATTCGAACCAGTATGGTCACCGTGATAATGGGTATTGATCACATATTTGGGCGCGTCGCTACCCAACTTGCCTAGTTCAGCGGCAATCTTTTCCGCTAACGGAGCAAACTGATCGTCGATAATCAAAATGCCGTCATCGCCAGCCGACACACCAATGTTCCCACCAAAACCAGTTAGCATGTGTACGTTACCTTTTACTTGCTCGGCGGTAACCTCTACGTTGTCGAATCGACTTTGCGCTTGTACTGCCACACTTATAAGACAAAGAACCAGTGCTACACCATAGGAGACTATTGTTTTCATAATATTTTCCGTTTCCATACTATTGATACATACACTATGGACGAATTATTCCTTTAGATCATTTTCCTCTTTTGGTATTTCACTCACGTATGCAAAGCGCGGTACTCTTTGGCCCTGAATCTCTACCGTCTCAAAGAACATATCAAATGGGCGCACCCATAACTTTTTCTCGCCGTAACATGGACGATATACCACCAATGAAGACTCATCTTCTGAATGGGTGGCAACTTCGTAAACATCGTAGAAAGCCCCTTTGTAATGCTTATAGCGACCTGGGCGAAACTCTTTAATCAACTTATTTACTCCTAAAAGGGAAACGATAACTGGGTGATATCTTGAGATTGGGATAATCCCACATGCAAACCCACTAATCTAACACCTCGTCCACGAGAACGGCTATAGGCTTCTTGTAGTAACGTAAGAAAATACCCTTCGTCGAAACCTTCTTGGCGATGCTCTACCGTAGTTTGTTGGAAGTCTTGAAACTTCAATTTCACACCAAGAGTGCGAATACCAATACGATTTCCATGTTGTTCTTTGTGGCGGCTAATACGAGACTTTAAGGTCTCTAATAACTTGGGCACCAACGACTCACATTCTTCCACACTACTTAAATCGGCACTAAGGGTACGCTCAACACCAATGGATTTGCGATCTCGAGATACACACAACTCTCGCTCATCAATACCATGTGCTCGCTCCCATAACACATCTCCAAATTTACCGAATAATTTTTGCAGTTCTTTTTTGGGGAATTTCCTAACATCCTCACAAGAGTGCAATCCAAGCCTATTGAGCTTTAACAAGGTAACCTTACCTACCCCTGGAATTTTTTTAAGGGACATTGCTTTTACAAAGCTATCTAGGTGTTGTGGAGTAACGACACAAATGCCATTAGGTTTATTCTCGTCGCTTGCAACCTTAGCAACAAACTTGCAGGATGCGACACCAGCAGACGCTGTAAGACCTAACTCTCGCTCAATACGCTGGCGGATTGCTTGAGCAATACAGGTTGCACTGCCTTTAAAATGGGGGCTATCGGTGACATCTAAATAGGCTTCATCAAGTGACAAGGGTTCAATAATATCAGTGTAATCTGCAAAAATTGCCCTAATGCGCTGGGACTCTTTTGCATACACCTCCATTCTTCCTTTCACTAACGTAAGGTTTGGGCATAGCTTTAGGGCTTGAGCTGTGGCCATGGCAGAACGAACACCAAATTTGCGAGCTGGATAATTGCATGTGGCAATAACACCTCGGCGGTCTGAACTACCGCCAATGGCAATGGGAATGTTTTTAAGCGCAGGATTGTCACGCATTTCCACGGCGGCATAAAAACAGTCCATATCTACATGAATGATTTTACGTTGGCTCATTACAGCGTACACCAATAACTGTATATAAAAACAGTATAGCAATGTACTTTGTGTGAATAAAGCTCCCTGTAATAACTATTTAATCGCCAAAGCCACCGCCTCATCAACCGGTAAAGGCCTATAAAACAAGAAGCCTTGAGCTTCTACTAAGCCAATTTGTTGCAGTAAAACTCTTTGCTCTTCTGTTTCAACGCCTTCCACTACAATTTGTTTGTCTAGCTCTTTTATAATACTCACAATGCCTTTTAAAAGTGCGTAGGAACGCGTGTTCGACACAATATCCGCTAAGAAAATACGATCGATTTTAATCACATCAAGAGGCATATTAAGTAAGTAGCCCAGCGACGAAAACCCTGCGCCAAAGTCGTCTAAACAAATAACAAACCCGTGGTCAGATAGTGACTGCAAACGTAGAATGGATTGGTCAGAGTGAATGAGTGCATTCTCGGTAATTTCAACCTGCACTTTGTCTACACTCACTTTGTGCTGGCGAAACACATCAATCAAATCACCTACGAACGCTTCGTGATTCAAAGAATTCGCAGATACATTAAATGAAATAGGTAGGTTGAGATCTGGGTTAGCATTGACAATTTCGCACACGTGATTGGCTACGTACATATCTAAATCGTAGTACATGCCAGACTTTTCTACGGAAGTAAGAAATGCGCCCGGAGGGATCATTCCCTTCTCTGGATGATGCCAGCGAATCAGTGACTCGTACCCAACAACCTTGGCGGTTTTCATATCTACCTTAGGCTGTAATACCAAAAAGAGTTCTTTTTTCTCAAAGCCCAAACGCAAGTCGCTCAGTATGGTCATACTCTTGCGAGACTCTACCTCGTATGATTCGTCAAAGTTTTGCCCCGAGCCACGTTTTGTGGTTTTTGCCACATGAAGTGCCAATTCCGCCTGTCTGAGCATGTTTGCGACATCGTTGCTTTTACAGGGCATATCACTTTGGCACAAGCCCACAGTTAACCCTAAGCGGATAGACTGACCATCAACCAACATGGGCCTAGAACATTGCACGGCAACTTCGTGAGCTGTTTTAGTATTGCTATAAGTAAGCACGGCAAAAACATCAGCATGAATACGTGCAACCAACGCGTTATGACCATAAAGTTCTTTGACCACATCTGCGAACTTGCTGAGGATTGTGTTACCGAATTCGTAACCCAATGAAGTAATAATTTCGTGAAAATAGTCAATATCAATGAGGTAGAGCGAGCAACTGTTATCAGCCTGCGCTAAGTAACGTACTCCTTCTTGAATTAACCCTGTGCGATTGTGCAAACCTGTTAGTTCATCGGTAAATGCCGCCTGATTGAGATAGCTAAAATACTTAGCGTTCTCTAACCCTAGCGCAACATTCATACAGAATAGCTGTAATAGCTCCTGATCGGCGCTTTCTAACCCTTCAGTATTGTCTGTGGCGATTACGCCTTCCCATCCCGCAGGTGTACTTAAATAAACGCACCCGTAGTGCTCGTCAAATTGGTGCTTCTTTTCCTCCAACGCTTTGCAAGCCAGTGCCATTTCGTCTAATCCATCTCGAAGCGTTGTTATATCCTTGCCGTAGTAATCCTTGTACTTGGTATTTGCTGCAACCACGTAATAACCCTGAGGCCCTTGTCGAAAAAGTTGGTTTTCCACATTTGGCCGCTGGGATACGCAAAACATACTATTGGCACCAAGGTCAAACAAAGCGTCAATTTGTTCCAAAACGCCAGATGAAAACTCGTAAACTGCCCGCTCTTGCATAAGCATGGCAGAAGCCTTGATGATTGAGCGAAGACCATTGCGACTGTTTTCTATGGTTTCTAGCTGTTGAAAGCTTCGAAGCGCCGTAGCAACTGCGGTAAACAACTTTTGTCGTGTGAGCTCACTCTTGGTTTTGTAGGAGTTTATTTCATACTTAACAATAACGTCTTCTTCTGGCGCGTAGCCCGCTTGCCCTGTACGAAGAACAATTTGTAACACTTGGTTTTCCAGTTCACTTCTTATGCGATCAACAAGTAACAAACCCGCATCAGAAGTTTCCATCACTACATCGAGTAAAACCACCGCCATATTCGGGTTGTTTTTGATAAGCTCAAACCCTTCTTTAGCGCTATAAGCTTTTACAAAAGTTAATGGTCTGTCATATAGCGTTACCCCACGCAATGCCAGTTCTGTTGCAGCATGAACCGAAGGCTCATCATCTATAATGCCAATTACCCATGGCTCGATATTACACCGACTCTCTTCAATATCTTCTGGCTCATCATCCAGAAAACTAATAAAGTCATCAGACATGTTCAACTTCTCCTGGTGCAACTAAAGGAATATTAATGATAAATTGAGAGCCCTGATTAAGCTCACTCTTGGCCCGTACTTTTCCACCCAAGACTCTCTCTACAATATTAAATATGATGTTTAACCCCAAACCAGATCCCCCCTGACCAAAGCGCGTAGTAAAAAACGGGTCAAATGCCTTTTCTAGTGCTTCTTGTGTCATGCCGACACCATTGTCCTTAACCGTAATTTCAACGTGAGTTTGGTTAGCTGTCATCACAGCATTGATCTCTATTAAACCTTGCTGATCACTTTTAAAGGCATGTACTACGGCATTTTCAAAAAGGTTTGTTATCACCTGCCCCAACGGGCCGGGATAGCTATCTAAGGATATCTGCTCTTTAATGTTGAATTGGTATTCTATGGGCTGGTTTTTTATTTTGTGCTTTAAAGTATCCAGAACACTGGTAATCACTTCCTCTAAGTCAAAGTTAGCGCGACTCTCACTTGCTTGATTTACCGCCACCCCTTTAAAACTTTGAATAAGGCCAGCCGCTTTTTCTAAGGCGGGCAACAGTACATTGAATGCTTCGGAGGTTTCATTTTCAAACTTATCGACATCCGAGCGGCGTAATTGACCTGTCTTCAATTGTTCGATAAATGAAGCTACACTCTGTTGCAGGGTACTCCCCATCATCACAGAGATCCCCAACGGAGTATTTATCTCGTGGGCGACACCAGCAACTATATTCCCCAGTGACGCTAACTTTTCTTGTTGAACCAAACTTTCTTGCGCTGACTGCAAGCTCTTCATGTTGGTTTCGATAATTTCTCTTTGCTTGTTTTGTTTGTGCAAATACTCTGCAAATAATTGCTCCATGTGCTGTAGTACATGATTAAAAACCCAAAACCCAATAGCAGATGCCACCAGAATAGAGGCTAAAATGAATAGAATGTCATTTCTTCTTGTAGCTAAACTTTCGGTGATATCACGTACTATGATTTGCTTGGCGATAAATTCACCGTGGTAATCGTATGTTGGTCTAGAAGAGAATGCCCGATTATCTGAAATCAAACCTATCACTAAGTCTGTATTGTTGTGTGATGCCAATGAGGGGATCTCACTAAAATCGACACTGTCTAGCACGGCTGGCGTACTGTACTGAAGCGTATAATTAGCTAACCGATTACCATCGCTATGACGCTCTGTCAGTGAAAAAATGGTTTCTGAAGTTGTGTTGATCAGTCGTTGGGTTTGAAATACATCGATAATCTCTACGTTGAATTGCGCCTGAGTTTTCTTAATAACATGGCCTATTTCCATGCCAGCTTCGATATACCCAACCACTTGCGATTCAGAAAACACCGGTGCGACCGTCCTCAGTGTTAACACACCATGTTTGCCTAGCTCCAAACCAGACACGGCTATATTAAAACGCATTGCATCTGCAAGGGTGTACCTGTTAATAAAGTCGCCGTTATTAGAAGGCCCATGAGCTCGGTAGATAACCACTTTATCTAAACCATAAAAACTCAAATGTGTAATATTGTGAGACGCATTGACAGCGAGGTAAAACTCATCGGCAAGTGATGCAAAATCATATGACTGAGTGTTAAAAGCACCTTGTATATCAGGACGCAGAGCAAGGGAATTTATCAACAGTGCTTGCAGGCTGGACTGGCTTTTTATCTCGGCATCAAAATAACGGTATATATCTTGGGTATCCTGCTCAAGAGTACGTTCAAAGATACGGTGAGTTGAGTTATATGAAAGGACTAAAACAGCAAGTACGACAACACTAGTCACACATGAAAAAACAGTGAGTAACGGTCGCCGAAATTTATGGCTTTTTTCAATTTTGTATGCGAGATGACTGATCAACCAAGAGAACACAAATAATAGCGCTATGTGGATATTCACTACACTAAATACTTGTTCAAAACTGAGAAAAGTCAATGTTAAAACAGCATTTTAACCCATTGGTATAAAGGATTAACCATGCCCTTCATAAAGGGAAAGTAAATGCTAGTTCAATAAAACAAACGCCCAGTTGAATTTTCATCTTAACTGGGCGCAATTGTTGATATACGAGGCTAATTTAACGCTACAAAATTTGGTTTTGTTTCCACTCAGCTAGCTTCTTCTCTCTGGCTTCTTCTTTTTCCATACGCGCTTTTTTACGGTCGCAAGGCTCAGGGCAATCACAGGCTTTCTCGATACCAATAGAACCCAAGCCACCGCAGCTGCCAGAAATTGACTTGCGTTGCACTAAATAGCCTACAGCCATGGCAACAACCACCAATAGGAAGAACACAAATGCAAGAATGAATGTAGACATGGGGTACCTCTTAGTTTTTCACGTCGACAAGTTTATCAAATTCTGAAGATATGTACTCTTCAAATCCGTCGTCAGTTCTTCTTATTAAGAATACGGCCAGCTTTTCTTGCTCTGCTATCGCTTTTGCACGATCCCAGCCCATCACATTAAATGCCGTTGCCAATCCGTCTGCGGTCATAGATGAAGGATGAACAACGGTTACCGCAACAAGGTTGTGTGTAATAGGCTTACCAGTATTTGGGTTAATTAAGTGGGAATAACGTACACCGTCTTCTTCATAGTAATTACGATAATCACCTGAAGTGGCGATTGCATTTTCCCCCACCGACACTAGTTTTTGAATCGCACGCTCTGTGGATACGGGTTTTTCGATTGCAATGATCCACTCACTACCGTCACCACGCTCCCCTTTAACACGCATCTCACCACCAATCTCAACCAGGTAGTTAGCAAGGTTATGAGATTCTAAAATACGGGCCACTTCGTCAACACCATAGCCTTTTGCGATAGTCGACAAGTCTACATATGTCATCGGGTGTGACTTTTGAATAACACCATCAGACAGTGAAATTTTGTCATACCCAACATACGCGCGAATGTCGTCAATCTGCTGCTGTGTTGGAATAGTCTCCGGTTGCTTGTTAGGACCAAACCCCCACAAATTAACCAATGGACCAACAGTTACATCCAAAACACCGTTGCTCAGTCTTGCTAAGCGAAGCGCCTCTTCTACTACAAAATGCGTGTCTGGTGATATGGCAAAGTCATCGGTGTAACGATATTGGTTGAATCTCGACAGCTCTGATGTGGGATCATACGTAGACATTTTCTTATTAACATCTACTAACCTTTCATCAATTTGTTGCTGTAGCTGGTCTATCTCAATACCGTCAACCACAACGTATTTCACATTGTAAGTCGTTCCCATGGTGTTGCCTTGCAAGTGCACAACAGGCAACGGGTCTTTACTACAACTGGCAAGTACAAGTATTCCCACAGCAAGTGCTGCGAGTATTATTCTAATGGCAAAACGGGTCACTGATTAATTCCTTCAGTCCACAAAAAAGGGGGCATATGCCCCCTTTCTAATTTTTTACTTTGAGGGGTTAGCCACCAAAGTCATCTAGCATGATGTTTTCATCTTCAACACCTAGATTCTTAAGCATGTCGATAACCGCTGCGTTCATCATAGGTGGTCCACACATGTAGAACTCACAATCTTCTGGCGCTGGGTGGTCTTTCAAGTAATTCTCGAGGAGTACTTGGTGGATAAACCCAGTGTAACCTTCCCAGTTGTCCTCTGGTTGAGGATCAGAAAGGGCTACGTGCCAATCAAAGTTTTCGTTCTCTGCTGACAACTCGTCAAAGTCTTCTACGTAGAACATTTCACGTAGTGAACGGGCACCGTACCAGAAGCTGATCTTACGGTCAGACTTCAAGCGGCGAAGTTGGTCAAAGATGTGCGAACGCATAGGCGCCATACCAGCACCACCACCAACAAATACCATTTCTGCGTCAGTGTCTTTAGCGAAGAACTCACCAAACGGACCAGAAATAGTTGCCTTATCACCCTCTTTAAGGCTCCAGATATAAGACGACATTTTACCCGCTGGAAGGCTAAGGTTATTAGGCGGCGGCGTAGCGATACGCACGTTAAGCATAATAATGCCTTCTTCTTCTGGATAGTTAGCCATAGAGTAGGCACGAATAGTTTCGTCATCTACCTTTGACTCGATATCGAAGAAGCCAAAGCGTTCCCAATCACCACGGTACTCGTCTGGAATATCAAAGTCTTTGTACTTAACGTGGTGCGCAGGTGCTTCAATTTGGATGTAACCACCAGCACGGAAAGGAACGCTCTCTCCATTTGGAATAGCCAATTTAAGCTCTTTGATGAAAGTTGCTTTGTTGTCGTTAGAAATAACTTCACAATCCCACTTCTTAACACCAAATACTGATTCTTCTAGCTCGATGTCCATGTCTTGCTTAACCGCAACCTGACATGACAAACGGCAACCTTCACGGGCTTCACCTTTAGTGATGTGGTCTAGCTCAGTAGGTAGAATTTCGCCACCACCTGAGTGCACGTCTACACGACACTGGCCACAAGAGCCACCACCACCACAGGCTGACGATACAAAATAGCCAGCATCGGCTAGTGCACCAAGAAGTTTACCGCCTGGCGCTGTTTTGATTGCTTTGTCTGGATCACCGTTGATGGTGATAGTAACGTCACCAGAAGGTACCAATTTCGACTTGGCAAACATGATGATAAATACCAGCGCCAAAACAATGGCAATAAACATGCCGACGCCAAGATAAATTTCTAATTGATTCATTTATATGCTCCCAAGCTTGATTACAGCTGAATACCAGTGAACGACTGGAAGCCCAACGCCATCAGACCAGCGATCATGAACACAGAGCCAAGACCACGGATACCATCAGGCATGTCAGCATATTTCAGTTTTTCACGCACAGCAGCAAGAAGTACGATGGCGATTGCCCAACCCATACCACTACCTACGCCGTAAACTACACTTTCGGTCAAATTGTATTCACGTTGAACAGCAAAGGCTACACCACCGAAAATTGCACAGTTAACCGTAATTAGCGGAAGGAAGATACCCAACGCGTTGTAAAGTGCAGGGAAAAACTTATCCAAGCTCATTTCCAAGATTTGAACTAATGCAGCGATAACGCCGATAAAGGTCAAAAAGTTAAGGAAACTTAAGTCTGCATCAGGAAGGCCTGCCCATGCCAGTGCACCTGGCGCAAGCAAATTCACATATATAATCTGGTTAACAGGAACCGAGATACCAAGTACCACAATAACAGCAACACCCAGCCCCATAGCTGTCTTAACTTTCTTAGATACCGCCAAGAAGGTACACATACCCAAGAATAGTGATAACGCCATGTTCTCAACAAAAATTGAGCGAACAAACAACGATAAATAATGTTCCACGACTTACTCCTTAGGCTCTACTTGCGCTGGACGGATGGTACGGATAAACCAAATCATACCGCCGATGAGGAAGAACGAGCTAAATGGAAGAATCAGTAGACCGTTACCTTGATACCAACCACCGTTTTGTACTAATGGAAGGATTTCGAAACCAAGGATAGTACCAAAACCAAACAGCTCTTTGATTGTACCAATAACAATCAAGATGAATGAGTAGCCAAGACCATTACCAATACCGTCTAGGAAACTCATCAATGGAGGACTCTTCATCGCGTAAGCTTCTGCGCGCCCCATTACGATACAGTTGGTAATAATCAGACCAACGAATACCGACAGCTGCTTAGAAATCTCATAGGAATATGCCTTCAAGATTTGGTCAACTACGATTACCAAAGACGCGATAATAGTCATTTGGATAATAATACGTACACTTGATGGTATCTGGTTACGAATTAACGAGATAAACAAGTTTGAAAACGCCACTACGGCCGTAAGTGCCAAAGACATTACCAATGCTGTTTCAAGCTTTGTAGTAATCGCCAAGGCTGAACAAATCCCTAATACCTGTAAGGCAATTGGGTTGTTGTCAAGAATCGGCCCAAAGAGCGCCTTCTTCATTTCTTTAGTATCTGCCATGAGACTCTCCTTATGAACGCCACGCTTGAGTCTTCAGGAATGGGCCAAAGCCCTGCTCGCCAACCCAGTAAAGAATGGTGTTTTCTACACCGTTACTGGTAAGGGTTGCACCTGATAAAGCGTCGATGGTGTATGGGTTAGATGGGTTAGCGTTTTTCACTACACGGAAAGCAACATCGCTGCCTTCGAATAGTTTTTTACCATCCCATTTCGCCTGCCATGCAGGGTTTTGAACCTCACCACCAAGTCCCGGTGTTTCTTTTTGCTGGTAGTAGATCAATTCACGCACAGTTGCGCCATCTGCATCCAGCGCTAAGAAACCATACATAAGGTCCCAAAGGCCGCTTCCATGTACCGGAAGAATTACGCGAGTCACTTCACCTGCGTCGTTACTTACTAGATATACACTAGCGATTTTAGCGCGACGCTGAAAACCAACGTTACTACCTTCAACCTTTACACTAAGGTCATCGACTTTAGCGGCTTTGTACATATCGTAGTTTGCAGAAGGAGCATCTACAAATTGGCCCGTTTCAAGGTCAACAAAGCGCTCTGCGATTTGACCTTCAAATGTGCTTTCGATGTCACTGTTGCTCATACCCTGTTCGTACAAGCCAGCGGCGGTTAAAATGTTGCTCTTCTTATCAAGTGCAGCGTTAGTTTGTTGTAGTGAACGCAAGCCAACCGCAGCGCCAGATACAACAATTGAGCACACTAAACACACGGCAACAACAATACCGACTGTTTTTCCTAAAGATTCTTTTTTAGCCGACACGTGCTACCCTCCGCTTGATATTGCTCTGCGCAACGAAATAGTCGAACAATGGCGCCCAAAGGTTAGCAAATAAGATTGCTAGCATTACACCTTCTGGGAAGGCTGGGTTAAGGACGCGAACAAGTACCGTCATAAAGCCAATGAAGATACCGTATGCCCACTTACCTTGATTGGTAAATGACGCAGATACCGGGTCAGTTGCCATAAAGAACATACCGAACGCCAAACCACCTACAACAAAGTGCCAATGTGCAGGCATTTCAAACATCATATTCGTGTCGCTGCCAATCATGTTCAATAAGGTTGCAAAGAACGCCACGCCCACAGCAACACCAGCAACAATTCGCCAGCTAGCTATGCGCATATACATGATGAACAACCCACCAATCATAATAGCCAATGCAGACACTTCACCAGCAGAACCAGATATAGTACCAATGAACGAGTTCATCCACAGTTCCATGTTGCTGTAGTCTAGGTTGCCAGAAGCCGCTTGGCTTAGAGACGTTGCACCTGAGTAACCGTCTGCAGCGACCCAAACTTGGTCACCAGAGATTTGCGCAGGATAAGCAAAGTAAAGGAAAGCACGACCAGATAGTGCTGGGTTAAGGAAGTTACGGCCTGTACCACCGAAGACTTCTTTCGCAATAACAACACCAAAAGTAATACCCAAAGCAACTTGCCATAATGGAATAGTTGCAGGTAGGGTTAACGCGAACAGCACAGAGGTTACGAAGAAACCTTCGTTAACTTCGTGCTTACGCACTGAGGCAAAAAGTACTTCCCAGAAACCACCAACAACGAAGGTCGTTGCATAAATAGGTAACCAGAAGCATGCGCCGTAGAAGAACAAGCCCAACACACCAGCATTGGTTAAATCACCACCTAGTGCGGTAAAAATCGCTGCCTGCCACGTATCAGGTAAAGTACCTGCACCAGCGGCAATAGCGTCTTGCGCTTGAAAACCAATATTGTACATACCGAAGAACATAGCTGGGAATGTCGCCATCCACACCATGATCATGATACGTTTAAGATCAATGCTGTCACGAACGTGCGTGCCAGCTTTGTTTACTTTACCCGGCGTGTAGAAGATAGTCGCAGCAGCTTCATAGAGCGCATACCACTTTTCGTACTTACCACCCGGTTCAAAATCCGGTTCGATTTTTTCTAAATACGCTTTCAAACCCATGACTTAACCCTCTTTCTCAATAGTGGTCAAAACGTCACGCAAGATTGGACCGTATGAATATTTGCCCGGGCATACATAAGTACACAATGCCAAATCTTCTTCATCCAACTCAAGGCAACCCAATGATTGAGCACCGTCACAATCACCAGAAATCAAATCACGCAGTAGTAGCGTTGGAATGATATCTAGTGGCATAACGCGTTCGTAGTTACCAATTGGCACCATAGAACGTTCAGAGCCATTGGTAGTGGTTGTCATGTCAAACTTCTTACTTCCGTTCAAGTGACCTAAATAGGCACGAGTAACAGAATGTTGGTTTGATCCAGGAAGAATCCAGCCTAAGAATTTCTTCTCGCGGCCTTCTTTAAGAATAGAAACTTGCGTGTGGAAGCGCCCCAAGAACGCATGAACACCTTGTGCTGTAGTTCCGTTTAAAACAGAACCAGACACAACGCGAATTTCACCGTCTACTTGTTCGTTTGCCGTTAACTCTGATAAGTCAGCGCCAACTACAGTGCGAACTAGACGAGGGTTAGTCGCAGCAGGGCCACCAATTGCCACTACGCGACGGTTGTCTAATTCGCCCGTTGTTAACAACGAACCAATAGCCAATACGTCTTGGTAGTTTAGGTGCCAGACCTGCTTATTCATACCCGCAGAATCAAGGTAGTGAATGTGTGTACCTGCCAAACCAGCAGGGTGTGGCCCGCCAAATTCTTCTACGTCTACTGCGGCGTCGCCAGTAGAGATAGATGCACCAGGTGCCTTACACACGTATACCTTACCACCACTTAGTTGAGTAAGTGCTTTAAGACCATTTACGAAATCGTCAGAACGCTCACCAACAATCACTGCGGGGTCCGCAGCAAGTGGATTGGTGTCGATTGCGGTAACGAAAATGGAGCTTGGCACCGAGTCAAGTGCTGGTGACTTACTGAATGGACGAGTACGGAACGCTGTCCATAAACCCGATTCAACTAGGATTGATTGAAGTTGCTCGCGTGGTGTGCTTGCAATCTTGTCAGCTGCAACCGTATCAAACTTAACAGCGTCGTCGCCGTTCACTTTGATAACTACAGATTGAAGAACGCGTTTTGCACCACGGTTAACCTCTACCACCTCACCCGCTGCTGGTGCAGTGAATTTTACTCCAGGGTTCTTTTTATCTACAAAAAGAACCTGGCCTTTCTTCACTACATCACCAACTTGGATGTGCATGGTAGGGCGCATACCCACATATTCTTCTCCCAGAATGGCAACGCGAGACACAGAAGCTCCATCGGAGATATCCTGCGTCGGCGCTCCCTCAATTGGGAGGTCGAGACCTTTCTTGATTTTTATCATATGTAATCGCACTACTTTAATAGAAATACCCTTTTGCATGACCGCAGACAAGCTGCCTGTCAGCATGCGAAAACGCATTTACTACAGATATAAACATCTTCATTATGATAGTAGGAAACGAACAAAAGAGTACTGGTATGCCTGATTTATAAGTCCAGAATCTACGTCGTTCCTGATGTATACCGCTAATTAGCCGTACGCTATAACTTGACCGGCTACAGAAAACTTCTCACTTTTTATTTTTGTAGTTTGTAAGAATCGTCTGCGCCGCAGCGCTTTAAGTGAGAAATTAGACCCCACTTAATTTCGGGATTTTAGCATTAACCACTGGGTTTGTGCTATGCAAATCAAGGATAAACAGGAAATTTTCCAAAATTAACTGTAAAGCCTGCGTAATTACGCGGTGTTGTGTAATTCTTAAATATAGTTAAGTCACAAAAAAAGCCGTCGCGAACGACGGCTTTGTCATTGAGATGGTTTTTACCAACTTGCGAGCGTGTCTACGTCTTGCTCATAGTCGACAGAGGCAATATCGAATCCGAATAACTTTAAGAACTCGTGATGATAGCCAGCATAATCGCTTAATTGGTGAAAGTTTTCCTGCGTTACTTGATTCCACAGTGCTTCGATTTTTGCTTGAGTGGCGTCGTTAGTTTCTTTGCCATCCATACGGTAACGGTTGTTGTCGTCAAAGGTAGGCGACTCACCGTATAAGCATTCGGTAAACAAACCAAAAATTTGCTCAATACAGCCTTCGTGTGTGCCTTCTTCCTTCATGACTTTGTAAATCAAAGAGATATACAGAGGCATAACAGGAATAGCTGAACTAGCCTGCGTTACTAAGGCTTTCAGCGAGCTTACGTTAGCTTCAATTTTCAAGCTACTGTGTTTAGCAATAATTGTCGCGGCAGCGCGATCGAGATCTTCTTTCGCCTTACCTATGGTGGCTTGCCCATAAATAGGCCATGTTAGTGCTTTACCAATATAGGTATAAGCAGTGGTTTTGCAGCCCTCTGACAATACACCAGCCGCAGCCAATGCATCCATCCAACGCTCCCAATCTTCGCCACCCATCACTTTGATGGTGTCAGCAATTTCTTGGTCGTTAGCTGGTTCAAGAGTAACTTCATGAACCTTGTCTTTATCGGTATCGTAAGTTTTAGTTGTATAGGTATCACCTACCGGCTTCAGCGTCGACTTGTAGGTTTCTCCGGTCACTGGGTCGGTGCGGCGAGGAGAGGCCAAGCTATAAATCACTAAGTCTATTGAACCTAAATCAGCTTTGATTTTTTCAATAGTTTGTGTTTTGAGCTCATCAGAGAAAGCATCGCCATTTAGGGTCTCAGCATATAACCCCGCGTCTTTCGCTTGTTGATGGAAGGCAGCAGTATTGTACCAACCCGCAGTTCCGGTTTTGCGCTCAGTGGGGGCTTTCTCGAAGCAAACACCCAAGGTTTTAGCACCATAGCCAAACGCGGAAGTAATTCTTGATGCTAAGCCGTAGCCGGTTGAGCTACCAATCACAAGAACATTTTTAGGGCCGTCACCAAACCCAGATTGAGATTTGATGTAGCTAATTTGTTCTGCAACTGACGTTGCACAACCAACAGGGTGTGCGTTTGTGCAAATAAAGCCTCTGACTTTAGGCTTAATAACCATATTTATTTTCCTTTTTATTGCGTGCGGCTATTGTAATGGTGCCAAGAGTTATAACAACTCGGAGCAGATGCCCAGTAGCACTTTTGCGTATACCAAAAACATGCTCGAATGCGCAAAGCCAAGCCCTTCGCGCACTTTAGAACATTGTTACTCGTTACCACTCTCGCGATTTTCGTAATAGGTATGCTCAGACAGCGCATGATACGCCGACACATCTTTGAAAAAGGCTTGATACGCTTGGTAAATTCGAGCAAAAGTTTCATCTTCGGCAGATTGTCGCTCCATAACTCGTACTGTAGCGGCTTTCAGTGCTTTCATAACATCTTCTGGTAGCGCTTTTACCTGCACCCCATGTTCGTTGATTAGCGTTTGAAGTGCGTTGTTATTTCTAGCCGTGTATTCGTCAAGCATGTCTTGATTTACTGCTCTTGTTGCCACACGAACGATAGCCTGCAAATCGCTAGGTAGCTCATTGTACGCCGCTTCGTTAACAATAAACTCCAACATAGTACCTGGCTCATGCCAGCCAGAGTGGTAGTAATAGTCTGCCGCGCGATAAAGGCCAAATGCCAAATCATTATACGGGCCTACCCACTCAGTAGCATCAATAGCACCGGTTTGTAGCGACACAAAAATTTGACCGCCGGTGAGTGTTACCGGAACACCACCCACCTCCTTGAAAACCTCACCACCTAGGCCTGGAATACGCATATTAAGGCCCGCAAAATCGTCTAAGCTGGTGATTTCTTCTTTAAACCACCCCGCCATTTGCACACCCGTGTTGCCACCCGCAAACGGAATAACACCAAAAGGCGCATACAGCTCTTGCCATAGCTCCATACCTCCACCGTAATGCAGCCAAGAATTCATTTCGGTGACATTCATACCAAAAGGTATGGCAGAAAATATAGGTGCTGCTGGCATTTTACCTTTCCAATAATATGCACCTGCATGCCCCATTTGCGCAGCACCTCGTGAAACTGCATCGAATACTTCGAAACCCGGTACTAATTCGCCTGCACCGTATACTGTAACTTTAAGACGCCCGCCGGACATTTCCTCTACATATTCGGCGAAAGTTTCAGGTCCTCGACCTAATCCGGGGAAATTTTTTGGCCAAGCGGTTACCATTTTCCATTCATAGGTTTGTTGTTCTGCTACTGGTGCACTGCCCTGCTGCTGTGCGGGGGGCTGAGAACAACCAGCAATCAATGCACTTAAAGCGAATGCTGCAATACTCGTGATTCGGGTAATAGATTTTTTAATCATTAGCTCGATACCTTTTTAAGAGTTATAAACCAAATCTGGAAGCCAGGTCGCCAGAGATGGCCAGATTGCCAATGCTAGCAATAGCATCAACTGAATGGCGATAAACGGCACAACGCCTCGATAGATGTCAGATGTTTTCACGTGGGCTGGTGCCACACCGCGCAAATAAAACAGCGCGAACCCAAATGGTGGGGTTAAAAATGAGGTTTGAAGGTTCACCGCCAACATTATCCCCAGCCATACAGGGTCTACACCCATAGCGAGTAAGATGGGTGCAACAATTGGTACAACGACGAAAGTAATTTCAATAAAGTCGAGAATGAAACCCAAAACGAACACCAGTGCCATGACCAAAATCATAGCGGTGACTACGCCACCGGGTAAATTAGTTAAAAAGTTTTGTACGAGATGTTCACCACCAAAACCTCGAAATACTAGTGAAAATATCGATGCACCAATAAGGATGAAGAACACCATACAGGTGATACGCGTTGTTTCTTGGCTTACCTCTTTTAGACGAGCCAGCGACAACTGGCCTTTTCCTAGTGCCAAAATGAGTGCGCCTGTTGCGCCAACGCCTGCGGCTTCGGTAGGTGTCGCATAGCCGGTTAAAATGGAACCAAGTACTGAGCTATCCCCACGAATAGTAAAATAAAGTCAAAGAGTTAGGGAACATTCATGGCATTTGGTGATCAGATCTTTCGCCAAAAAAAACCAACAC
>Ga0256829_1000710_pt1 | contig 30959 bp, 30 predicted proteins | sample 131447metaG_FD_185979 | JGI IMG/M metagenome (GOLD analysis project Ga0256829, IMG submission 185979) | Hydrothermal vent microbial communities from Lau Basin, Pacific Ocean - 131-447 | ecosystem: Environmental > Aquatic > Marine > Hydrothermal vents | place: Pacific Ocean: Lau Basin | collected... | reverse complement strand
TACAAATGTCCAGAAAGGAAAGAAACATGTTTGACATTAGCCTTTGTGAAAACTATGAGTCTTAAAGAATACACAACCATATTTTAACGATTTGGTTGATAAATATATTATACGAGGATTAAACATGAAAAGTGAAAGCAGATTAAGCAATCATCAGCTGATTGGAAGCCTAGTAATTATATCAACAGCTATCTTGCTGTTTGTTTTTAGAGGTGATATTCTAAATTTTTATCATTTTACAAAGGCGGCTCTTTTTATCCCTGCTTTTATTTCGATTTTTTTTGTACCCGTCCTTTATCAAGGTCTTTTTGAGCAACCTGCGGTATTTGCTCAGGCTTTTATTTATGTGTTTTCTTTTCTCTTTGTTATGTATATTGGCGGTCTTATAGCTTCGCTTACGGTAGCAACATTTTATGAATATGGCTTTGTTGCGGACGTTTTTACTTTTTTCGGAGGAGCTAGTGCAATAGCAATAATGGATTCATTGGGAGCAAAAGAAAACACTTAAGAATAATATTGTCTTTTTTGTATTTAAAGATAGCATTGATTCTGTAACCGTGTCCTGTGATGGATTATTTTAAATTTTAAGGAGTGGCAGATGAAAAACAAATCAATTATTTTAGGGAGTAAAAATGGATAATATTGCAAGCAATGTACTGGCTGCGACAAGTGTTTCAATTGTTGTTCTTATTGTTTCTTTGGTTGTTACCTTTAAATTGGAATCAAGATTTGGGCAAAGTGAAAAAACTGGGTGGCCTTTTGGATTGGCAACTTTTTTTTCATTTTTTTTGCTTCTCTATGCTGCTGGAAAAGGTGCAGTAGAAAACAGAGAAGAGTCAATTGCGGATTTTTTAAACGGGAAAGTTATTGTTACTGAAGACAGGGCTGTCTCAAAAAATAATGGTTGGGTGCTTACTAAAAATAATACCTATTTCATTAAAGGCGATAAAGCTGTTTCTACTGCTAATTGTTATCTTTGTTGTTTAGAGGGGGAATTGTGATAAATACAAAGGAATTCAAAGAGTGTTTAGTAAAAAAAGAAGAGAAATTTTGCATAGATAGAGCGAAAATTCAGAATATCCTGAATGAAAAACATTCATGGCAACTTACAAATAAATTTCTTAAATATTCTTCAAACACACTTCTAAATGAGTATTGGTCCGAGAGTGGTAAAACCAATTATTTTTACAGAGAAAGTTTTGAAGAGATGATTTTTTTATTTTTTTTAACATATGGTACAAACTGTAAAATACATAGCAAATTCCGATTTTCTGATTTAGAGATATTTGCCCTAGAAATGAAAGACATCTTTGACACAAGTGATGAGTTGAAAATTAATTTCAAGAAAAATCTTTATGATGTTCACAAGACAAACCTGCTTTTTACAGATTTGCTCGAGGATAGCCTTATTGGATTAATGAATTGTTTTGATGGTTTTATCTTCTACCAAGCAGAAGGAGGAGCGCTATCCTACGTGATGAGAGCTGTTATGACTGATCGATGGGTAAGGGTGAGAACAGAACCTATGCTTAGAGTGAGAGAGATGCTTGCTCGACTTGTAACTGCATTTAAAATCGTTGGCGGAAATTACAATAAAATCAAAGAAAAATGGGATGAAGCAGAAAAATTATTGATTCAGGAAAGTTATGAGTAGAGATTTTGCACAACAAGTATTTTGCGACATATTTGTCGTGGAGCGTATATATACTGGCCTTAAAGAAGCTAACAATAAATACAAATGTATTTGTATGTTGTGCGGAAATATTATGACTGCAACGCATTCAAGCCTTCAAAACGGAAGCGTTAAGAGTTGTTTTAGCTGTAGAAAAAAGAAATTGTACCCGATTCAAGAGTACGAAATTGCACAAAAGCTGAAAAATAGCGTACAAATAAAACATATTATAAGTGAGTATAAAATCGACAGATCTATAGTGTATAGAATTCAAAAAGAATTTAAAATTAAAAACAAAAAAGTACAAAAAGTAGATAGCGATTTTATTAATAAATATAAAGTGTTAAGCAGGCTTGTTGAATCAAAAATTTTGATAAATAAGCCTGGAATGAATATGTGTATAGTAGGAAAAGTGACGAAGGTTGAGGCGTGCCACAATGATGGCGATGATTTTATGGTAACTGCTAAAGATGAACAAGGGAAAAGCATACATGTTAACTTAAAAGACACCGCTCTTCTTGATGACAGAGAAAGTAGATTTATTGAGAAGAAATGCAGTATGGAAGGTATGGCGAATGCTCTTAAATATTGCGATGAATTATTTTCATGCAATGATATAAAAATAGCAATTCAAAAAAAATGGATATACTTTTCCACTGGTGCAATAAATACTTATTTAACTTTCAGGAAAGAAGATGAAGCTCGTGCAGCTTTTGATGAGCTAAAAGAAAAATTTCGAGAAGTTGTGGTGAAGAGCAGAAAGCGGTTTTAAAAATAAGTTGAGCTGTGATAGCTATGGAGAATAGGTTAGTAAATATTTCACGAAAGGATCCGCATGGAAAACACAGAAAAAAATTTTACAATAGAAACAATACCTCTAGAATACATTGTGGTAGAAGATCGCTTTGATAGAGATGGAACTAGGGACCTCGAAATCGAAGCTCTTGCCAAAGATATCAAAAATAATGGTCAAGACACAGAAATTTGGCTTAATAAAGTAAGCGATATAGAATATCTGCTCATAGCCGGCTACAGAAGATATTTGGCATTTAAAAGCCTGGATATGGACAGTATTAGAGCAAAAGTTTTCTGCATTGATGAGACAAAAAGCTTATATCTTTCATGTAGAGAAAATCTTAACAGACTGGGATATAGCGAAACGGAAAAGATTCAATCATTTTTATATTTGCTACATAGAGAATTGCAGTTGATTTCAAATAGTGGAGCACCAAAAACATTCGCGCCAGCTTTATATGCGCAATTGTTTCAAAAAATTGCGAAAAAACACAAGTATGACGAGGAAGGAAAACACAAGCTCTCATTAAAAAATTTGTCAAAAGATGAAACCATTCTCAGTGAAGTGTTTGAAAAAGTTTATAGGACATCAGGGCTTTTTCAAACATACGGTAAGTTGAGTGATATTATAAATCTTGAATCCATGAGTAATGAATATAAAAAACTATGTAAAGATTATCATCTTCCGATGGTGTCGGTTAGAAAGCTCCACAAGACCTGCGGAGAATTTGGAGATGAAGAGTTTGTAGAAAACGGAGAAGCAAAGAAGTACACCGACGCAATTCTTTCTGATATAATCCAGCTAGAGAAAAAAGAGCTCAAATATATTAGCAGAATAATTGATAGATACAAGGCCAAAAAAGCAAACTTGGAGATCTCCGATAAAAGCGAAACCATTAAGGCTAATATGAATGATGTCACATCGAGGCTAATAAAAGCTGCAAATGGAAACACTCTCGGAAAAAGAGAATTGAAAATATTGGCAAAATTGGCTAAAACAATTGAAAAAGAGCTTGACAAAATACAAACAGGCAAGGGGTAGTTCATATGATTAATAAAATAGTATTGGTGGGGATGGTAGCAACGTGTGCGTTTGCTGTCGATGTAGGAGTTACTACTGGGGCCCTGCTACCAAATACAACATATTTAAAAAAATCATCTATTGTTGGCATGAAAGTGGCGGGATATACAAACACAAGACACAATGGCGTAGCGATGGGCGTAGCGATGGGAGCGGCAATGACGGTAAATAGCGAGAATAAAGGTTCGTATGCTGATTTAACATTTGAGATGCTTTATAGGGTAAAACACAACTCTGAGCCATATGTTTTGGCTGGAGCAGTATTGCAAAAAATAGATAAAGATGATTATGCCACAGGGTATGAATATGGAATTGGCTATAGATACACATGGTGCTCACAAGTGCAATTTGCCATGGAGTTCACAAGACATCAATTGAAGTACAATTCAAATGTGGCCGCAACTGCAAGTGCGAATGGCGCGGGTCTGAGCAATATGGCTGCAAATTTATATATGGGGTACAGGTTTTAAGACCTGTTGCTGACTATTGACACATCTTTTTATCTGTATGACGCATCTTTCTTAATGCAACTATCTCAAAATAGGCCTTTTTTCTCCTTGAGACAACCTCTCCGTCTTTAAAAATTTTGCCTTTGTCTGAAGTGATGGTGTTGAGTTGATTTTTTTGAATATCAAAGTAATCATAACATTGGTAATTCATATTGCAATAATCATAGAGTCTCTCAATAATGCCCTCTCTTTTTATTCTCTTTAGAACGCTGCTGTCGCCGTTGAAATATTTTACCGACTCCTCTTTGATGTGCCCTATATAATCATACCTTTTGGATCTGCTTAGAAATTCCTCAAAACTAAGACACCTTTTGACATCAATATCAAGAGGCATTGCCTCTTCTTTCGCGTATTCAAAAAAATCAGGCTCCTCTATGACTTGTTGTTGAAATCTGGTTCCTAAGTTTGTTAATTTTGGAACGATTAGCGTAAGCAATATTTCTTTATCTGGAAAAATTCGCTGCAGCATATGTTTTTTTCTTCTATAGCTTGCTTCCTGTTTTCCTGTGATGTTTTTCGCGCTCGTTACTTCATACCATAGGATTGATGATTGATTCATCCCGATAATGTCAAACTCTGCCAAACTTATTTCCTTGTTACATAGAAGAATCTTTCCGTTTTTTGCTACCCTTAAATCCTTTTTTCTTTTAGACTTATTGTAATTCGGGAATAAAATAGTATTTGCTTTGGATGTCTTAAATATGATTTCGTGACAATAAAGCTCATATATCTCCGCTTTGAGAGCGATAAAATTCGCTTCACTTTTGTTACTGTTATATGCCTTCCACTTTGTAAGTTTTGCTGAGGTTGGTTTATTGTTCTTCTGGTGTGAGCTGAGGAGTGCGTTGGTTTTGGTTTGTCCGATTATTATTTTCATTGTATCCTCAATGCTCTATTTCCGAGCACAATCAAGACAATGTATTGCTTTGTTGTGAGTTTTCCATAGTCCGTTTTTTTGATTCTTAGCCTCTTTGAGTATTTCTTCAAAAGATCGCTTTTTATCGCTCGACATATATCTACGAAAAGGAACCGCATAACCATTTAAAATCATTGCTTCATTGAAGGTGGTTTCTGAGTCTAACTGCACATTACAGATAGAGCGCCCATAGCGATCTTTTCCGTGAGTTTCATAGGAATATTCATATCCAGGCCTTAGAAGCCTTTTAGCCGCTCTTGAGGCACTTTTACCCGCACTTATCATATCTTTTACGGAAATCCCCCTGCAATTCTTAATATCTCTTTTTAATTTTGAATTGTTTTTGGACTCAGGGGTGTCTATATATTCAATCCTGCACTTTATTTTCTTGTCATTTGTTTTAAAATAAATGGTGTCTCCGTCAACTATCTTTGTGAGAATGCCAGTATTTGCTATAAGCAAGAATGGAACAATAAGTAGTATTAAAAGTCTCATCTGGTTTCCCCGTTTAAGCCCATAGGTTCTCCTTTTTTGTGTTCACGTCAATTAAATACTTGTCTATATATGAAACTCTTTGAGTAAAATATTTTTTTAATACAACATCAAAAGTTTTATAGTGTTTGTATCGATCCTGGTATATCGGCAACCCTTTAATTTCTTTGGGTAGCACCTCTACATAGTTTAAAAAATTATTTTTGAATTCGGCAGCCAGAGTATCAATGAAATTGATAACTTCGTCCCTGCCTATTGATATTTTGGATCCCAGCCATATAAGATCGTCTTGAGAAATTTTATGATTTTTGTTCTTTATTTTCATTCCAATGTCCGCCCCGCTAACATCTTTATATATTTTAACTGTGGATATATCATACAAGGGAGCTAACTGCTTTTGTGTTTCATTAGGGGAGTTGGTTTTGTAAATCAAAGATATGTTTTTTGCGTGAAAATCACCGTGCGCAATTATTACAGAGAATATAAAAAATCTAAACATCTCTCTGGTCTCTTTGCTGTCAAGGAATTCGCTCGCTTTCTCCAAAACCTCGGCTGCGCTCACTTTGTACTTTTCGCTCGAATGCTTTTCAAGGAGCGTTAACATTTCATGGTGATCGATTCTGTGCCCTCTGTATCTATCATACCTTTTGATAATATAGTGATAGTCGTATCCATCTTTTATGATAGCGTTATATGGAATTTTAAATCCTAAGTCTTTCGCGAAACTCATAAATAGATGCTCGTTTATGAGTAAATATGGAATATATGCTGAATCTTTATCCTTGGGTTTATATGTAGAGTAGCCTTTGTTGTATGGTTTCATAATATACTCACTCTCACCGGAGCCTCTAGTGCTGATTATTTTGTTGATGCCATCAATCGTTACGCTAAACTTATACTGAAAGCCGCTTAGTCCTGTAAGTTTGTTGTTTTTGAACTCTTTGGGGTAGAGTTTCTCGCTAGGAATATCTAGAGTATAATCAAGAATATTGGGAAATTTGTAGTCCCCTCGCAATATCTCCTCTAGTTTGTCATTCCAGACAATTCCTTTCTTTGGCTCAGTCTCCCGATTAGCATATTCATCAATGGAGAAGAAATCAAATGTACCGTGAATGTTTTCAAGATAAAGGAGAATTTCTATATTGTTTTTAATTCGGTGTTTTGCTTTAAGAATCTCTAATTGCTCATGTTCTGGCAACATATTCTCAAAAACAGGAAAAAGTCTGCTTGCTGTGTTGATTGGCTTCCCAAGGCTAGGTATATAATTTTCTTTTTTGATGTTCTCAGAATATGCAAAAACGATGAAATTGTCGTTTTCAGTCAGCTCACCCAACTTTACCCCGTTTCTAGTGACAATGACTCTAAACATTGAACATATTCCTTCTAATTAAGTATATATACTTAATTATAGCATAATTATTTTAAAATAGAGAGATTGTTGACATTTTTAAAGTGTAGTGATATAATACATAGTATATATACTATGTATAAAGGTGCTTCAAAAAATGAAAAGAGATTTATTTTCCAAAAACATTGAAAAAATATTAGCGCTTGCAAAATCAAAGACTTTTACTTCAAGACAATTGAATGCCTTTCGCAACGAACTAAAAGACAGGGGATATATATCAAAATCAATGCCACACGATCTCTTCATAAAGAGAATAAATGAATACCAGCAAAACCAGCTCGATATTGAGTTGAATGGAGACTTTCTCTCGGTATTTGCTTACGATAGTGGAGTGGATGAAGATCAGATGTTGCTAGGCTTTAAAAAGAACTCTTTCTTTTCGATGAGCACCGCTCTAAACAAGCAGGGTTTTAGCGATTTTAGAAATAAATTCATATTTATATCGCAGGAGTTGAGTGTAAAGAACCTTGGTGGCTCAACTAGCGGTCTGACACAAGATGCAATCGACCAGGCCTTTAAAAAAGACTATAGAAGAACGAGCGTAATAGGTAAATACAAGGATAAACACATAGTTTTCCTCTCTCCAAAAAACACCCATGGATTTGAAGTGATAACGACAAACAGCAGCATAAGAACATCCTCAATAAACAGGTCGTTTGTAGAAATGGTGGTAAATGTGCAATATTTTGTGGACTCTTTAGCTGTTATTAATGTGTTTAAACCGCTTAAGGATAGTTTACAGATTGATGTCATATATAAGGTGCTAAAAGAGTTTAACTATATATATCCCTATTATCAGAGCGTCGGGTATTATCTGGAGAAAATTGGTTTTAATAGAAAACAGCTACAAAAGTTCAAAAATGAGGTTAAAGGGCTGAGGTTTTACACGGACAAAAAAGCAGATAGTTATCAATACGATGAATATTGGCAGACTTATCATATTGTTGCTTGATGGCATCTTCTTACCCTCTTTGTCGATAATTTCCACAACACTCTTTGTCGTCTCAAGTACAGTTTCTTAGAGATTGACTTAACTATGAAAAACACTCACTATTGTATAGTAATTCCAAATCGTTATCAAAGCTATTTTAACCAAAGTTTGTATTTAACGTCTCCAAGCTGTAAAAACTTATCTGTTTTTGAACATAGCCCCTTTTAAACCAGGGAATTTAAGTGACAATTCGGAAAGCAAAGATGCCTTTACTTGTTCGGTAGATAAATACATTCACAACTGTAATTTTCTATACGAAAACTCAAAGGACAAAAATATTCAGTTTAAGGGTATTCCTATGGACAAGGTTGCTAAAATAACCTCAACAAGAGGAGCAAACTCGTCTTGGATTGCCGACAACACAGCAAAAAAATGCTCTATAACAAACAGTGTTTCAAAAGAGGGAATAAGTGGCAATATTTTGCAGTGGATACAAGGAAGCAGAATATCTAGCCTGCTTATATAAAAAAGTATTTAGTGATATAGGAATCCACTACGCAAATAAAAATCAAACATCGACACATACTCTTGCAGAATTCAAGAAGAGCGGAGGAGTATTGTTTGCCACAAGAGACTATGGAACGGGGGTTACTCTCAAGGGAGAGCTGCTTGAAAATATATTCATTTTGAGGCTACCTTATCCAATAACAAGCAATTATAAATGGAAGATGTTAAAAAAACAGAGTGTGAATACTTTTTTAAGTAGTATCAAAAATGAAATGCTTATCACGCTAATGCAATGGCTAGGAAGGCTGCAAAGAACAGCAGAAGATGAAGGAACTATTCATCTTATGGACAAAAGATATTTCTCAAGCCCGTCACTCAAAAAGAAAATTGATGATATTTTAAAATATTATGGTGATATAAAAACAGATTCTAAATCAAAAAATAAATCAAAAGCGGTTGATATAATAAAAACGAGCGAGAGAGAAAATGCAATTACAGAGCTTGACTCTCTTTTTGGACTGTGAACTACCATTTCGTCAGCAATGCTCATGGCGTCTGGTTTGGAATTGCATTCATAATTGTTGGAATGATTTCTTTTGTTGCTAGTTGTTTCAGATGGCGTATACTGAACAGCTCTCATGGATATTGTTTTGACATACTCCCCATAGCTAAAGCAAGGGACTTTATGCTATTTTTTGGTAACTTTACGTCTTGTCTTTTTTGTTACTAATTTCCGTAACTTTTTTTGTTGCCATACAAAATTCCACAAAATAGCTTTACCGCTATAACTCCTTGTTCAAAATAAATTAATAGGAGAAATACAACAAGCATCAAGAACAGATGCTTTTCTCAGTACAAGGAGTACAAAATGGGTTTTGGTCCAGCAGTTGTAGAAGAAAATGGAAAAATGGTACTGCATCATATTAGCAGTTCTCAAGTAAACACTTTTGAAACTTGTCAGCATCGTTGGTATGAAGAAAAGGTAAGCGGCGCTCCGAGTTTTTCGGATTGGTCATGGGCACAAAGTGGCGTGGCTGCTCATGAAATCTTAGAGAATCAAATCAATGAATATATTGGCGTGGAGCAAAAGAAAGAGCCGCGCGTTTTTGATCCTGTGATTCAGGACGAGGCAGAAGAGATGGTTTCGTGGTTTCATTGGGAAGACTACTTCGAGGGGCACCAGATAATAGAGACTGAGATGGACATGATTCTCAATCTTTCGGATGAGGAAACCAAGTTGCCAATATTCGTTGGTTCGGCTGATGTTGTGTCGATCGACAAAGATGGAATCGTGACAATCACTGATTGGAAAACAGGATACGGAGCAAATAAAGGTGTGGATATCCAGGCACAATCATACACTCTGGCAATCACGCAAAACATGAGTATTGAAGAGGTTATGTTCAGAAGAATATATCCGCGCCTTCCAGGCGAAGAAAGAGGAACAAGGAGAGTGGAGGAGTATCTGATGAATATAAAGGATACCGGACGCTATCTTGAGAGAATAAAATTTCTTGCCGGTAAAATGCAGAGTATCGTTGACGGCGATATTGAGCCAAAGGTGACTCCATCGGATAGCTGTGTGCACTGTCCTGTTGCTTACAGATGCCCTAAAGCAAAGCAAGCTGCCTTTTCTCCGAAAGAACTTGCTGAAAAGCGAAAGGTTCTAAAAGCAGCACTCGCTCAAGTAGAAAATGCTTTGAAAAAAGTTGCCGACAAGGGAGATTTTTTCGTGGGTGACGAACATTATGGCTATAAAATCTCGGAGTATTACAAAAGTAAAGAGATTAAATCTGCAGATGTTCCCGCAATACTTATTGACAAGAATCCGGAACTTGCCAAAGAAAAAGCAAAAATCACAATAGATGAGGATGTTAAAAAATATTTGGAATCTGAGTTTGAAGATGCAGTGTTTAAAAATACGATTCGAAAAACATTTTCATTTTTAAATGAAAAAGAACTAAAAGATGCTAAAAAAGCAGCAAAAAACGCAGAATCAACAACTGCGGAGACTGTTGCGTAGATCTAAAACATCGTAGTGCTTCGGCACTACAGCGCAAGTTACAACACTTGAGGGAAATTTCTCACAATTTTCTTGAAGTGCTATAACTCTTTGTTCAAATAAATAAACAGGAGAAACCAATGTTAGATATTAATTATTATCTATCCGGAGTATCTGGAATGCAGACGATATTGAAGCTCTATTCAAAAAGAAACTTCAAAAGCCTGTACAGTGCAGAGCTCTACTTTAGGAATCTTTCGCAATCTGACGTTGCATGGATCAAAGAAGAGGCGAATAGACATGTTGTTCTCTCGACGGCTCCAAAGGCATCTGAAGTATTCAAAGATGCCCAAATGAGCTTAGAGGAGAAAAAAGAGGCGGTACTAAATGAATGTGATGTGTATAATCCTGCACTCTCATTTTTAGAACCCAAAGGGCAAAGAAGTATTACTGTTATCTGTCCTCAATGTAAAGATAGAAAAGAAAGAGCATTTGTCCCGGAGCACGGAAAAGCAAAATCTGTTATCTGCAACCATAGAACCAATTGTGGATTCAGTGGTGACTTTATTGCTGCATACGCTCAGGAATATGGACTAAGCTATGGAAAATCACTTATGTATTTGGCGCAAGAACTGGGAATTGATTTTTCAGCGAATGAGGTTCACATAAAAGGAACCGCACCAGAAAGGGCACAAATAGCTAAACCAAAGTCAAGGAAGCAGGCCCCAAAAAACCGAGAAATAGAATATATGCATTTTGATATAAATAAAAAAGTGCATATTGTTGACTATAAAGACTTTCTTGATAAATACCCAGCGATGGATGCGCAAAGAAAGTTTAAGATGGTAGTCACCTCAGTATATGAATTCTCTATGCAAACTGAACAATGGGGAAAATTAAAATATTTTGAGGCCATCGGCATAACAAAAAAGACTCCACTTCTGAAGGATAAGTTTAAGATGATAGAGAAAAATCTTGGATATCTGTTTAAAAGTGATTTGAAACATTTGGTTGCTCATCTTCTTTTGGAGTTCCCTAAAGAGGACCTCCTAGAGTTTGGGGTGATTGATGAAAAAAACAGATTTAAGCAGAATGTTCAAGAGGGGCTGATTGTTATACCAAACAAAGATCTTTACTCAAATATGTGTAGTGGATTAAAGTTTAGGAAAACGAAGCTTGCGGAGTGGAAGGATAAAAAAACCGGCGAAATGATGAAGGACAGAAATAAAGAACCCGAGCTTTCGCATGGTCGAATTGCAAATCCATTGCCATATCATCTGACAAGAGATGATTTGGCAAACCCAATGATGACCTTTAGGTTATTTGAAGGACAAAAGGATTTGCACTCAATGCCTAGCAAAACACTTTGTTGTGACATTGCTATTCCGGGAGTAAACGGTATCTCTGATGAGATGTTAGGACTCTTTAAAGGAAGAAAGGTTGAAATTTTTTTCGATCAGGATGCAGCTGGAAGAGAAGCATCTGAGCTTCTTATGACAAGACTAGAAAAGGCAGGCGCGTTTCCTGAAAACAAAACATGGAATCTGAATATAGGTTCAGACGTGAATGATGTTTTGCAAAATGGATACATAAAACAGCTTGTTCTCATGTAGGCACTTTCGAGTGCCTTTGTAAAAAAGTGACACCGCTTCTATTTTTTTAGTTATCATTTGGAAAACCGAAAAGGACAACAATGAAAAAAATATTACTATCCCTATCAGTAGTTGCTGCATCTTTGTATGCTGTGCCAAGTAGTGAAGAGATAATTAAAAAAATAGAAAAATTGCCAGTTTTGAAATCCCATAGATATACTCCTGTTTCCGCCAAAGATAAAGGTTCTTTGTATTTTGTCCAGGGTTATTTTAATATTCCTTCAAGAGGTCCAAGACCGGCAAAGAAAAGATTTGCGACAATGTATATACCACATGACTTGAGCATGGTTGTCTACGGGCAAGGGTTTGATGCAAAAACCGCAGTAATGGATGTTCCATACACATTTAAAGAAGCTAAAAAAGCGGCATCTTTTGCGTGGGGTGAAGGAAAAGATGAATATATTGTTGTTGTTGATCCCCTGTGTCCGTTTTGCAAGAAATTGGATAGAGACCTAGCCAACTATAAGGAGCAGGTGAAGATATATTTTGTGTTTATGCCTTTAACTCGACTGCATCCTCAAGCAAAAAATGCAATTGCTACGGTGATGATGCAACCAAGTGACAATGCAAAATATAAAATGCTTAAGAAGATAGCTGAGGGCGATAGGACATATAAAAACACAAAGACAATTCCTGCTTCAATCGAAAAGAAAATAGAAGAGAACGAATACTTTGCCCAAAAGATGGGAGCAACGGGTACGCCAAGTGTTTATATTAAGCGGGGAGATATTGGACGCAAAGTTAATCCTTCAATCTTCAAGCAAAGATATGCGGCAAAAAGCATAAAAAAGAAAAAGCAGTAAAAGACAGATATGAAATATTCGCTATTGTTGCTGGCTTCGCTGCTTTTTGGTTCCTATCAGTCTCAGTATGAAAACTACTCCTTGTTAAGCAAGGAAAAAGGCGGGTATATGACATTGGTGAAAGAGGCATATAAGCAGAAAATATACACAAAAAAGGAACTAGAAAGCGCGTTAGCGAGCGAAAATATCCATCCGCTTAGCGATGTCTTAAGAGTTCTCGCTTTTGATGAGATTCAAGACAGTGTTAGTGTTGAGAGACATATAAAGAAAATCCCAATAAATTCAAAATTATATGCGAAATTCCCACCTTTAGCTTTGGCTCTTGCAGATGTTTTTGTGAGATATGGAAGATTTGATGATGTATTAAAGATGCTACCAAGAGAAGAAATTATTATGAAGCCGCGAGATGTCCAGCTCAAATCATATTACTACAGGGGGGTGGCGAAGTATATGATGAGCGGTTCATACAGTGATGAATTCATGATGTCTATGAACCATTTTGAGCAACTAAAAAAAATATACTACAAGGGGCCAGGCAGACAATGAAGTTAATAATAGTGCTGTGCGTATTTGCATATGAACTTTTTGGTTTTGAGCATTATGTGAACTATCAAAACGCAATAAAGGTGCCATCTGTGAAAGAGTTTCAAGGATATACGGGGTTTAACCGAGATAAGTATCTAAAAAGGGCGCTGTCAAATGCTCATTGGCAAAATGCTAACAAGTATCTTGTCGGAAACAAATACCGTGTTACTAAGAAATTTGGAAAGATAACATATGCTACGGTTCCGTATGACTACATTATGAAGGAACTCAAAAAGGCATCAGAACAAGGGGTGGTTCTTGCAATGTTTCAAGGGTATAGGCTTTCATCTATGTTAACGCAAAACAAAGGCCCTCATGCCAAAAAAGATACAGCCTATTTCGCAAGAAAAATGATGGAGATGAATATCTGTTTAGGGTACATAGAGACTGCGTATGGATATACAATGAGCTGGTACAACGACAAAAGAGATTATAAGAGCGCTAAAACAGTTATTGATGCCGGTAGAAATTCGTGTGCAAACCCACAACTTGAAAGATGGGTGGCCACTCGCTATAAAAAAGATGCTGCCAAGTATAAGGCTGTGCTGGAGTATATCCATGCAAGATAGTCTTAGAAAAATGATTATCTCCTGTTTAATGATGACACCGATGTTTGCTCAGGTGATATCACTGGGGGAAGCCGGAAGAACATATGAAATTGCAGAACCAAGCTTTGATAAGCAGATTAATGAAGGCATTAAAAAAATCGACCTGAACCACATTCAAAAAAAACTTATTGCTGATGTGGATAAAAAAGCAAATGTTAGTTCCGAATTAGGCTCATGTATTGCAACTAAGCACAGAATAACAGAGAATCTGTATGAGTTTAAGAGAGATTACTATGATGCAAACAATCAGTTGGTCTACGCAAAAGGAGACACAATCAAAAATGAGGTGAAGCGCCCCATTGCGCTGTGTGTTGTTGATGGTCTTAACCCGCTTTTTGCAAAGGTTTCTTTGCAAAAGTTATTAAAAAAAGGGAGCTGTGATAAGGTTCTTGTTGCGAATGGAGACTTTAGAAAAGTCAGAGATATTGCTGATGTAAACAGCAGTTTTTATCCATACCATGACATGTTAACAAAAGCGATGAAAATAAAATGTCTTCCTTCAAGATCGGAAGCCAACAAAGAATCCCTTATTGTTGATGAAATATCGGTACAGTCAATCAGAGATGCAATGCGGAGTCAAAAATGAAACAGAAGATAGCGAGAATATTAATAGCGCTTTTGTTGGGAGTGCAAGTGGCTATGGGTGCAGGCGGTCAAGCTCCGGCCAATGGGGATGAAGCGAAATCAAGAATGCAAGACTTTATGAAAAATCTGGATTGGAATCATTTTGAAAAGTCATTTTCCTTTGATTTTACTAAATGGAGTACCTGTGGTAATAGCAATTTGGGAATACCTGGCTATGCTGCGTGTTATGATGAGCCTATGTTGCTGGCCGATTATTCAAAAAAACCACTTAAGGTACAATCGTTAGGTATTTCTCTTGGAAGTGATCCTTCAAACTTCGGTTACACTAGAAAGTCAAAAGGTTCTTATCATGCGTTTGGGCATGTAAACCTTGTAAAATTTCCATTTTTAGGAGAAATTATCGATTCAAGATATCTTTGCTTGATAGGCGGAGATATAACCCTGATATATTTAAGTGCTTTTGATCCGCTGTACGATGGAATGTTTACGAGCCAGGTATTTAAAGATGTTGATGTATTTTTTCAGCCATATACAATGCTGCTGGGAGTTATAGATTGTGCCGCATCTAGTGTTGATAATCTTGTTGATCCGTTAGGGACATTTGGTCAATCCAACGCAAGACTAAGAATGGCATTTCCACAATATTTTGGATGTTGGAATGCCTTCCCTATGGGAGGGTGGACAGAGAGCTCCGATCCAATTGTCGGTGCCGCAGCAGCTATAGGTTTCTCATTGGCGTCTTCAATGAGAGTGGGAACGATATCAAAATCAGTAAAAATAAAAGGAGTGGATGGCTCAATTGCACCAGATACGATGTGTGGGCCAAAGGTTTCTCAATACGCATTTATGAAGCCGCAGTTTTTGTATAATCTTGTCTATCCAACCGCATCAAGAACGGTTCCTTTGGGAGCCGTAGCATCAGAATGGGCTGAATTTAAAAACAAGGCAACCTCTGAGGACGATGCAGCATTCTGGGTTTGGAAAAGAAAATGTATGTGGGTAGGAGCAGCTTCATGTGGAGACAATTAGTCCTAGCAGTAGCGTTACTTGTAAGCCTTAAAGCAATGGATCTAAAAGAGATGCAGCACAATGTGATGATACAGCAAAAAAAGTTTGTACAAAAGCAGGCAAAAATACAATCCAAAAAGGTGGGAAAAGAGTTTGCAGACGAATTCGATAAATATGAGTACCTAAGAGAAAAACATAACAGCAATCGAGCATATTTAATCTATTTTACTTCAAACTCATTGGATGGAAAAAACCAGCTTGATATTACAAATGAAATAGCGATTTTGAATCGGAAAAATGGAATGACAGTAAAGGTCAAACCACTTTTTAGAGGATTGAACGACGGTGTCTTTAAGTATGGGAACAAATTAAGAGAAACACTTAAAACTTACTCTCCACACCATTTGGATAATATCAAAAAAACTACGCTTACGATAGGTTTGGACCATCAGCTTTTTTTAGATTTGAACATTACAAAAGTTCCGTCTATCGCAACTGCGATTTGTAAAAGTGCGGAGATTTCTAAAGACAACTGTAACTTTTATTACAAAATAACAGGAGAGACATCCATCCAAAAGATGATGAGTCTCGCTGGGAGAAATTTTCCACATCTATATATGGAGCATAATGATGATTAGAGATATTTTGTTGTTGATTGCAATGGTGATTGCATCCTACGGGGCAATCAATTCAGTTGACGTAACTCATAACAATAGAAGTGCTACTGAAAATATGCCCGGTGAAAACAGCTCGGCAATTACTTTAGACTCGACAACTAGACAATATATAAAAGCAGGTTTTGATGTAAATTCATCGGCGGATAGAACAACGGACGTTTATGGGAATAATTATATTAATATTAACGGAGGCGAATCAAGAAAAACAATTGACGGTGCATGCGTAGGACGCTCAGGTACACAAGAGATAAATATTTATTCCTATCGCCCAATTAAGGATTTTAGAAAAAAATCCGAAGCATTAGGGTTGACGATCCCGACTGATGCAGGGTTGTTGTTTGATTTTAAGAGAAAAGTAAATGCTTCTAAATGTTTTAACTTCAGAACGGACATTGATGGAGATTTGTCGCTTTGCGGAAAATGCGCAAGGGAACTACTGCCAAAAATGGCGCAAATGAAACAGACTAGAGGAGGAGGGCTTTTTTTACCAAGCAATTCGATGTTGAAAGGGATGTTCCAATTTAATGGAAAATCCTCTAAATCGATTGGAATGCTTCAAAAGATGCATAAGCAAAATCCACTATCCTCAAATTTCGATATTAGTAAGCCCGGAAATTATGATCCTACTCAGTTCCCTTCTGATTTGAATAATACTGAAGATGTTAACAGAACAAGAAATATTATCCGCTTCAAAAAAGAGCTCTCAATGGCCAACGTGAAACAAAAAGTTGTTCGATGCTATGCACGAAGAGATATGGTTCCTCAATATTACTGCCCTATTAATGGGCTCGAGGCAGGAGCAAGAACGGGAGGGGGAGTAAATGACGACCTTAAAAAAGCAAAAGAGGAGTGCGATTCATATTGCGTATCTGCACCATACAGCTGCAGAAGCATAAGCACGGGATACAATAAACACATAGCAGAATCAGGTCAACTAAGATACACTTTTTCAGCTTCAGAGGCAAACCAATCAAAAGAGTTTGTTTTAAATACGAAATTGGAATTACAAAAAATAAGTTTCACAATTAAAAAATATTTTCAGGATAACAACTCTAGCTATAACAATATACCTGTAAAGATGAAATATAAGATATCGTATATGCCCCAAAACAAGAATACATATGTGAATCTAACAGGAGCAACAACACTTCTTTTGGATTCTAACATTTCACTCATAAGCATACCGAAAATAGTACCATCAAAGAAAATAAAACTTACTGTTTATCCTCCATTTATGGAAAACAAAACCGATTATCAAAGTGTGCATATAGATGATGTTTTGAGTAAGGTGGAGATTGGAAACTTTACAGTGGATTATACGGACGATAATTATTATTTCTGTTCTCTCGATCAAATAATTTTAGATCCAGCAACACAATGCGCTGACGGAAAAGCATACGAGTTAACTTCTGACGATGGAATATTTATAGTTTGTAAGTCTGACAATAAAATACAGGGGCCAGAAGAGAAATATGGTGCGTTCTATACAAAAGACTCTTGTGAACAGTCTTGTCGGATAAAGAGTTCGTGTCTTGAGTCTTATGCCAATTTTGCAAATATTAACTCACCGAGCGCCTATAAGGTCACCGTTGGTTGTGTGGACGATCCAAACAATGTAAACTGTTCCAAAGAGAAATGCGAACAGCTTTTTGAGCAAAATAAGATGCCAATAGAAGAGTATGTGTACGATGGGAAAAAATCAGAAAGAAAGACCGTCACAAGCGGTGTTGAAATTCCAAACTCCAATAGACCGAGAATCAATATGGCTATGGAGAAATCGGCTGCACAAAGTGGGAACCAGTCTGATTACGATGCTCTGTTTCTTGAAGAGATGAAAGATCAGGCTTATAAAAACATGATTAATAGAAGAACCTATGACTACGTAAGTGTACCTGTATCGCAATCCACACCTTTTGAATATGCATACAGAGAGGAAAAGGAGAGTGCTGTACCATCTAGAACATATACCGGTTCTATGAAAGATAAGAAAATATACTGGAAGTTGAAGCCGGCCAGTTTTGATATAGATGGACATACCGACTACTATATATATAAAGTCATAAGAAGCGAACAGATGTTTAAGCCGATTTCAGGTGTTTTTATGAACAATGATGCATCCGCTACCGGAGTAAATGTTACATATACACCCAAAAGAAATTACAAAGATATTGTCTATTCATTTGTAACAGAGAGTAAAAATATTCCTTTTTATATCAAAGAGTATGCAGAGGTTTATGTTGATTCTAACAGCTCCGATGTTAATACCACTGGAGCTGGATGGGTTGAAAATCAACAACACAATGCAAATAGGTATATTGGATATGATCCTGCATCAGGAAGATATCTTGCTCGCTCATCCAGTGATGCTGCGGATAGTTTTGAGACAATAAAATTTGATGGTTCTAAGAACTACGAAGAGCTGTTCTTTATTGATGGGGCTGTGGATTATCTTTCAAATAAACAAGATGGCGGGTTGATACAAACACAAAAAAGTGCCGGCGCATCTGCTTTACCTGTTAAAATATACCAACGAGACCAGCATGAAGACGGCAAAAGCGGCGCAGTTGTGAATTACTCTTTGTATGGAATATATGCAAAGACACAGCTGAAGTTGAGCGATGTTGTTAGTCTTCTTGAAGGGGACAACTCGGATAAATACTTAGTATACAGGGCAACAAAAGGAAGCAGAAATAAAAAAATAATACACGGCGACGGCACGGTGAAGAATGACAGGATTAAAATGTTTATGAAAGGTGGCGAGAGCAACAGCACGCTAACGATGGATATCAAGCCAAGGATTGAAGAAGAGGGGAAAGATGTCATCTTTTTTATGTATTTATATGAAGGGGGACTGTAAAGGATGAAAAAAGTTATTTTTTTGATAGGAGCGGTGCAATTAACACTAAGTGCAGCTTTCTATAGTCCGATGATAAAAAAACAAGCAGATACCAAGATTATAGATATTGGTAAGAGGAGTAATCAGTCTCAAGAAGATACGGTTTCAATGATATGGGCAGAGTACAGCGGCATATTGAATACATTGAATATCATTGACACGACAAGAAGAGTGCTTTCGGATAGAAAGGCGTGTCTAATAGATGAACATGGCGCTCAAGGATGTCCTTTGGAGGCTAGGGAGTGTGATGTTAATTATGAATATTCCAATGGAGATGCAGAACTTATAAGCTCATCAGTTACCGTCTCTTCATCGTGTCCCGTTGGAACACGGTATAGCGCTGAGATTGAACAGTGCCATGCTCCTATCAAGTGTGATGAGGGCTTTACTTTCTCCCCAAGTGATTGGAAATGTAAAAGCAATACTCCACAAAAACTCACAAAAGGGCCTTTCGATTATAATGGAGCGTGCTATATAAATGACGAATTGACAAGAGGGGCCGCATGTGCTAGTTCAAATGTATTAAAGTTTGAATGTAAAGATGGAAATCTGGTTGCATACAACCCTGATCCGAACGTTAATTTTGGCCTCACATGGAATAATTACAAAGGGGAAGAGACTTATTACTCAACTGTTGACGAATATGATAATGTCTATTTGGGATTTTTTTGGATTAATTGGTACTATGGACAATATCCATCTTGTGTGGAATATGAATATAGAGACGCAATTTGTCCAAACGGAACACAGGTTGGAAAACCGGGGAGTGTGTATGAGTGCGCGGGAGCAACATCGTGCCCTGCAGGAATGACAAAGCAGAGCGCCACTCAATGTGTTCAAAACTATAGCTACTACAGATATAGCTGCCAAGACAACACAAATCAATATGGGCTTCAATGGGAAACCCCTGTAGACACAGGGGAGGATTGTCAAGGATATTGTGATGGAGCACGAACAGAGGGGTGTGTGTGCAATTCAAGTACGCCCCCGGAAGCAAACTGTAGAAGGGCAGAACCAAGCTGTCCGCTTGATCCTTTTGTACAGTGTGTTGACAATAGTGCGACAATAAGCAGAAAGAAAAAATTGCAATATCATGATATAAGCGGAGATGGTCTTGCGGTGGAAGCATTTGGAGATTATGTTGAATCTGAGTGTGGTGAAAATTGTCCTAATGGGGTGCGAGAAATAACAGCAGACAGAGAGATCGTGTGTCTCAAAAAAGGAAGTGAGCAGAGCACTTGTGTAAAAGTAGACGGCTGTGAATTTAGTGGCAAGATTGATGCAGGTGCGAAAAATATTACCTCGTTGATGGTAAGCGGTAATTCTATTTTTGCTTTTGATGCCAATGGAGAAAGAATAGGCGGAAGCATAAGCTCTTCGTGTGTTTTGAATGGTTCTGTTGGTTTTAACAAAAGAAAGGAACCGATCGCCTCTATGGTTGTTAACCAAGACAGATTGAAGTTTTGGAACCCATATGCAAAAGAGGGGTACCTGGGTTTTATCGAATTTGTTAGAAATGTTTATGAAGATGATGCACATAATGGATATGAGATTGACAATAATTTGCCATGGAGAATAAAGGAGGCAGGCTTTAATAGAATTGAACATTACAAAAATATTACATACGCTATTTCCAAAGAAAGTATGACAGATGCACAGTGCCAATTAAAAGCGAGCGAGTTTGGTTTTGCTAAGATGGAACCCATAGCATCCATCCCTCTTGACGACAGGATGAGCTATGATATTGTTCAAAACGCTACAGGTGGGAATTACAATGGAGCAGGCACTAATCAAAACAAATATTGCGTTCTTGTTAAGGGTGGAACTGTGGCGGATTACACGATAGCAAAAAAAGCGGTTAAAATTTCACAAAGAGAGGCATCGCTTCCAGAGTATTTCTGTTCACCGCTGACATGTGATGAGGTGGACTCGTGCCAAGCAGCGAATTGTGCGGATGGATACAGTGGAGACTTGTTTTCCAATACTAGAGAAGCTGCAGCTCCGTACGATTGCACAGAGAATAGTTGTGATGCAAATCTTCCATACTATGAGTGGTGCGGAAAAAGTATGGGTTGTCCGACTGATATGCCTGGAGTAGTCCAAACAAACGATGGATGTTTTCAGGTTGAGTGTCAAGATGGTGGTCAAGATCAAACAACGGGTAAATGTTACAAATGGAAATGCCCGAAAGGATATATAAAATCAGGAGCCGAGTGTGTTAAAAATTAATCTATTGCTATTTTTGGCAGTATCACTTTTCTCGTACGATACCTCTGAAAGGAATGAAAGTACATCACATGATGTGATGATCGGCTCTAAGCCTTCAGATATACCAACGGGCGGAATGATGAAGGATTTCAGACCGATAAATAAAAATATGTTCACGGGAGTGGATTTATCGGATAATCCAGATGCTAGAGTATTTGCTGGCTATGGAGTGTATGATCTCTCTGGAGAGAATTGTGTGGATGTCGATACTCCGACGGCCGACGGCACTTCAGCTGATTCTAAATTTACAGATTTTAAAGTTTACAACGGACATACATATGCGCTTTCAATTAATAATATGACATATGATCAATGCCTAGCAAAGGCGGTGAACTATAATGCATACCCTGCAATTTTATCAACACCGGAAGAGAACAATGCGATAGGGCAGCAATATAGGGATGCTGATAAATGGATAGGTGTCTCCAGAGATGGTTCCTGCCCATCAGAGTATGTTGATTCCAAGGGGAGTGCGCTGCTGTATGATGGCTTTTATTCGAAAGATGAAGAGTGTTCCAATACTATGAGAAATGTCTATATGCCTAGTTCTTCCATGTATTGGAAGAGAGCCGCACATAGCGATACAAGGAAGTGCTTAATTGAGTTTGATACAGAGGATTGGAAGAGACCTGTTCGCTCTTGCGCACCATGGTGGAGCATAGAGAGAAACTATTTGGCAGATTCATCAAGCAAATATACTGTACGTAGCGTTGATTCTAATGGCGATCCGTTAGAAGTAGATATTAGAAATTTTAACCAAGCAAATGTGCCTCATACTGTAAAAGTGTGTACGCGAGTGGACCAGAACTCTGCTTCTATTGCGACAGCGGGAGTGCAGTCCGTTATATGTAATTCATACTATGATAGAACTGCATCACCGCGATGTCATGACGAGCCTGAACAAGACGTGTGTAAAGTGGATGAATGCAGGGGCGCTATAAAATCAAAATGTACTTTTGTTGAGTCAAGCGATGCACCATTAACCTATACAAAGGAGCCGGTGTTCGTTGATGGAGAATATAAGCTGATAAAGAAAAAAGTCGGTATAAAGATGAATAAGTATCTCTGTCCCATACAAACAAAGACCGACAATTGCCTTGAGAGCCAAACAGTGATAATGCTTCCCCAGCCGTGTCCAGGCACAGATGTTGGAAGCGACGGTAATGCTACAAAGCCAATAATGGTGTATGGTTCTCCTACCGCACCTGGGCCAAACAAATATGATGCCAGCGGTAAGCTTATTAATCTATACGGGGAGTGCCCGGATGGAACAGTGGTTGAGGTACCGGTTAATGTGCTTAAACAAGACAACAAGACCTGTACAAAGTATGCGCAAAATGTCACCACAAAAGAGTATGATGAAATGTGTGTATCAGATAGATCTTCTACTGACTATACTGTGGAGACATCTCTTTCAGAGCAAGACCTCTATCAAAACAATCCAAATTGTGTTCGCTTAAACAACATAAAAGAGGCTAGGCCAAAGCAGGATGTGAGGATTGACTATGAGACATTTGGCATGGCATCGTTGGCAATCGTAAAAGCAACAAAGGAGGGGAGTGACGAGGTAAAATTTGAACAGATTCTCCCGTCTCTCTACTACCAAAACCAAATGGCAAGTATGGATTTTTCAGAATCCGTATTTGAGCAGACACCGGGAGCACCTACTGTAGACCTATCCGGAATTCCACAGGTCGATTGCTCCGAATATCTTAATGACGGTGTTGATGCATACACGCTGAAGTTAAAAAAATATAAAGAAGATGGAGTAAAAGCTCTGTATGACTACTCATCTGGCCAGATTGTGAACTTTGGAAGCAGAACCGTTTCACAGTGCCAAAACATAGTAGCGCAGTACGGAGGCAGGATTCTTTATGGAGCACACGACGATAACGCTACTGAAATTGCGCGTATAGATAGTTTTTACGAGGGAGATATCCATTTGGGCTCAATTGCAGGTGTAAGCTCTAAAGATATGCTTGCTATTGATGCGAATGCAACTGTTCTGGATGGATGTTGGGCTACGATTTCTGAAAATGGAACTACAGGCGATAAATATAAAAAAGTCGTAGTGAATAGTTCAGGGGCGGCAGATCCGGATTTCAATCTCTATTCAGCACAGAATGTTACATATGAAGATTGTAGAGCGATTGCGATATGTTCCTCTTCCGACATACTAAATGCTAATCATTATAGTGGCACCCAGCAGTGCCGTCTACATAAGACGAAAACAAGCGGCACCGCTGCAACTAATGAATTGAGTCAAGAACAGGATGAACAGATATCGGCTTTGCAAAACGAGGTTGCAGGCGAGTCGCAGAGCGTTGTGTATAGTGAAGACGAACTGCAACAACGAAGCACAAGCGGGACGCTATCTTTAGATCAAATTGATGGTTTGAGTGATATATATGCAATAATGGAATACACCGATTTTAATTTCGGATATTTCTCCTCATACAGTTCTCGAATCTTTAAATCGGATATGGTTAAGGTTAATAATCAGATTGTGATGCCAATTGTAGAGCACCCGAGAATAACACAGTGGATACGAGAGGATTACCGATATAACTATACGAAATATAGAAACTATAAACTTGACGCTTTTTCAGGATTTGTCCTTGGGGTAAAATCAGGCGGAGGAATAAATAGAGCAAACGCAGCAACATTGTTGTTGAATGTGGGAAGCTTAGGTACCTTGGCGACACTTACATGGGCCTATAATGCCATTTGGGGAAAAGATACAATCTCTTTTACAGGAAGCTCCTATTGCGAAGCTTACAACTATATCGATTCCAGTTTTAAATATATCGAGAATCCTTATGGCTATGAGACGAGAAATATTTACAAAAAAGATGGTGAAGATAAGCAAAGAATAGAGTATTTCGACATGTCCTACGGAATAGATAAAAAACAAAACGTGAAGATCGCCGATTCCTATTTTGGACTATGGAGAAAGAAAAAAGAGGTTTTTTATAAAGAGTTAAATATAGACATGACCAACTATATTTGGCCATCTTATGATAAAGGATTGCCTGTAAGTGATCCTCATAAATGCGGCTGGTGGGAACCATGGTGTAAAAAAACAAGAAACGCAAATGCTGCGGGAACTATGGATACTACCAAATATCATAAAAGAGAGGTCTCTGTACATTATATGGGAGCGACGAACACAGCGGTTATAGTTGTGCCATACAAAGGTGATTATGAATTAAAAGCGTATAATAGACATGGAGATGTGATTTCTCACTATATGGTCAATAGCAGTATGTTTTTAACAAGTAATACGGAATACGGAACCTCCATGGAGATAGCGCAAGTAAAATTCGGGCTACATATGCCTCTATCTGTAAATCTTGAAGGAAATGCCTGCAGAGGTGACTTGATGGCAGAGATTGGAGGTGGAGTGTCCGGTGCTTATTATGAGCTTGGAGACACAGGAACACATACTGATTTCTATTGCACAAAATCAGATGACAGATTTGTGATTGATAACTCTATCGTAAAAATAAGTGTACGCTCTACAAGCCAGTCAGAACCCTTCGTAATCCAGCTGAAAAAACCGATGCCTTATGCTAATAGGGTATTTTTGGGCACACTTGGATACTCTGAAGAGAGAGTGTATCGATGTTATGATTCACAATATCCAGAGTGCACATCCTTTACTAAGGTGCAAAAATGAAAAAGATAGTAATGGCCGGCTGTTTGATGTTCTTATCCGCAGGAGTCGCGCAGGCCGCAGTGGATAGCAATGCGACCGATAGTAACAGTACGGTCTGTACGATAACAAGCACAATGGAGTATCAGCCTATATCGGATGACACAGGAAAGCAGGTGCTTACTGCAAAAAAGACATTCCAGCACTGCGTGGAGACATACTCCAAACGCGGACCATGTGTGGAGTGGAGAGAGACAAGCGGGGAGATGAATATCCCTTCTGCAGTTGGAATTGCGGTGGAAGAGCTAAACACAAGCGGAGATAGGGGCTCTGCATTGGCGAAGATAGCGGCCATCAATCAGTCAAATGCGATATTTAGCGGAGTAAAAGGGTATTGTGAGATTGGTATGACGCAGGACACCTCGTGGCTTGAAGATCCGATGTTTTGGGCATCAATTGCGATGAGTGCTATATCAGCCGCAGGGGATACCTCCTCGGCGGTTGGGAGTGCATCTTCTGCAACTTCAAAAGCAAAGGACCTTGAGAAGCTTACGGATTTGCAAAAGCTTGCAAAGGTGCTCAATAAAGGATATAGCGGATGTATGGTCTCTGCGGGAATGGGAATGATGGATGCAGCGCTGAAATATGCAAAAGATGACAGTGAGGATTGTGATCCTGTGGATGAGTTCTGCGGTGATGATACGGGGGAGATAAACCTTGATCCTGATCCAACACTTATAAAAACCATTACAACAGATGAATACAATACAATACTGTCCGAACATCCGGAGTCTGCGGACTCGTTTGAGGTGTTAAAGAATGATACAAGCACGGGTTTTGTGACAATAAGACTAAAGACAGCATCAGAGATCGTCAACACCAATGATATTCAAAACAGTGATGAGGCAAAAGCGGCGCAGGATGAGGCAAAGAAGAAAGCGCTTGAGATGAAGGCTATTATGGTGGGTGTGCAGTTGGCTGGGTGTGCGGGAAAACACTATTTTGATGTTAACGTTCGAGATACCACAAGTAATCCAACTGGCGGAGGAGACGCAAGTAGTTCGGCAAATAATCCGATCGTCTCAACTGCGGTAAATCTGCTCCCTTTTCCCTATAACACCATAGGTTCTGTTGCGCTCAAGCTCGTAGATACCTGGCATGATGTGGATAGCTGCCATGATGAGGATGACGCCAACGCGCAGGGACAAAGGCACGTCAAGGCATATAGGGGTATACGCTTTAATACCTGCCATCCAGTGAGCGTGAAAGTGGTAGAACGCTGGCCGGCGACACACGACACAATGAGAAAGGGCTACACCTACTGCTGCTACGACTCGCCGATGTCAAAGATATTGATGGTGCAGATAAAATCACAGATAGGCAAGGGGTGGACACACTGCACCGATGTGACGCCAAACGAGCTCTCACACGTAAGTTTCACCCAGTGTACGCCTGAGCAGATGAACCCTGCAGCGAATGGAGGCTACAAAGACGGTGCCTCCTTCAGAGGAGAGGAGGGTGTCGATTATGATATGAGAAACTCATACCAGTACCATTTTCAGTGCATGAACCTCTCTGAGCTTGAGAACTATATAGAGTCGCAGGTACCGATAGATTTCTCACAGACACAGGTGTCGGAGATACTAAAGGATATTACACCTGATATGACGCAATAGGCAGTTTTGACAGAGTGTTTAAAATATAATACAATTCAATAAAAAAGGAGAGATAATGAGATTAGGATGGATAGCGGCTTTTGGAGTAACGGCGGGACTGCTTTTTTCTGGGTGCACTGCAACACAAGCAGTTTTTGGAATTAGCGGAGATGACACGGTGTATTTTTTGTTAAAAGATGGAGTAAAGCTTATTGAGCCCGGAGTGTATGATTATAAAAGAGACAAAGCCTATGTGGTGTTTGCAAATAGCTTTTGGTCATACAAAGTGATTGATGATGAACATATGAAATTTGCCGGTGCACGAAACAATAAACACGGCACCTATATGGTTGAGGTAAATCCTGGGAGAACAACATTTGTCTCCACTGCTAACTGCAGTGATTATACAGCAACAGTGGATGCCAAGCCGGGACATATCTACTATATAAGAAAAATACCCGCTCCCAAGCCGAGTTTGATGTCCTACTGCGGCGGTCAATCAAGATTCGTAATAGACGCATATCTTGCCAACGAATCAAAAAAAGCAAACGGAGAGATTCAGGTGGTGGACCCGGCTAAGAGCGACAAAGAGGATGAGTATAACTACATCACCATAAAAGAGAATATCGACAAGGCCGATCCGTATATCAAGGACTCTTTAACACTAGATCGCTATAAAGATTTCGCCCATGACGATGATGAGGACCTAAAATACCTCAAACTCCAAGTGCCTTCGGATGCGGGAGTGAAGATACCTGAGCGATATTTCAAGAACTAAAACCCTTGTGCATAGGCTCAGATATCGCCTATGCCACCGCCGCACACACCGACAAACCCCTCTGCCACCCCACAAACCTTTTTGCAACATCTACGCTATACATAAAATGCCTCAAGAAATTCTCTAAGCTCTTTTCACTGAGCCGACCGGTCTCGATGATGCTTTGAAGATAAGCGGCCTCTTGAGAGAGGAAAGAGAAGGAAAGTATGGAATTTTAAGTAAATGGGTATTTTTGAGTTTGTTTTTGCATAATAATATATTAGGCAATTTTTTGGAATGGATTCGCATAGATTACTTATATCTTATTTTTGATTGTTTGAATATAGGTGTAAATAGGTAGGATACGCTCTTTTGTACCAAGTTTCTTTTTCTGATATAATCAACTCAAGTAACAAAATACGAGGGATGCATGTGGATGGATTTGAACTTATCAAGTTTTTTTTGTTTGCAATAGCTGTCTCAGCCGTTGCATACAAAGCTTACAAACTTAGAGATCATCCAAAATAATCTATTTGCTTATAGATTTTAGTTTAATTTTTTCATGCCTTGACTTGAAAAATGATTAGTTTTGACAATCATATTTTTTATATGTATAATCAAGCAGATGATAAAAGTTATATAAACAACTCATTTGACTCAGTAATAATAAATAGAGGAGTTAATCGTGAACACACTTGTAGGAAGTCTTATATTAGGAACTATCCTTGGATTTATGGCCTTAATTATTCAAGGCTTCCGGACAATAGAAAAAAATAGAAAAAATTCTGATGTTGGTTGAGACTTTATTTCTAGTTGGAACATGAATAGATCAAAGATACTCTCAAAACTCTTTGGAAGAGATATTTTTATTCATCCTTATGCTAAATATGTTTTCGTATTGGGATCTATTTTTTGCTCTTTTTTATTTCCTTTGGGAATTGGTTCAAAGTTTGATATAGAGTTGTATATAACATCCGTGGTCATTTTTGGAGTTACATTATCATCTTTGATAAAAGTAAAAAAAGAGGGCTGAAACAGCATTCTTATACTTACAAGATAAATTTTTCACTTCTATTGTTTTCTATTATTCATGTAAGCAGGGAGAAAAATAATGAAACAGTTATATGGAAAAGTTGAAGAACTTACTAAGTATTTTGATCTTGCACTGGCACCATTGGTAAAACGCTCAACAGAGATTGACAGGGCAGAACTCCATAGCGATTTCCCATTTACACATACTTTTGCATTTCCCTACAATAAGGATGAGAGTGGCTGCGAACTGCTTGTTGCAAGGGCAAAGATCAGCGAAATGTGTGAAGGAGACATTCATACATTGAACATCAAGACCATAAATCCAATTCTCTTTAAACAGATTCATCTCTTTGAAGAGATCGGTAAAATTTTAATAGAGTATTGGGTATTTACCCTTGCTGTAAAAGCGATGCCTCAAGAGAGAATAGATCATGAACTTAAAAGAGTTGAAAAAGAGTTGAACGATACAACACGAGACTCTTATAGAAGATTGCAGGCTTTTGTTATTTTGGAGCGTTTTGATAGAGTTGCAGAGTTTTATGAGTGGGACAAGATTGGCTATAAAATTATTGATGGAGTTGCAAAATACGGTTCAAAGGAGCCCTGCCTATATTATGTAACAGAGTTTTTCAACTTCCTTAAACTCGATTCAAATGCAGTGAGAACAGCTATGGGAGAGATTGTTATAACGCTTCCAAGCCCAGCGAATGTTTTTTAGTAGTTGAAAGATTTGCTAATTTATAAGAACATTTTTATGTTTATGATTGCTTTATTAAATCAATTAATACTATTGACAATAATATCAATTTATTTTATAATATATAAAAAGTATTGATTTAAAGATGTATAAAAATCATAATCAATAAATTTGATTGAGAGGAGTGCTCATGCTATTTCCCTATGGCAAAGTGGTCACTAATGAATCTTTTTATGACCGACATGAAATTAAGAGTTCGATTCATAAGCTTTTAAAAGCTGCGCAGTCATTCATGCTTAAAGCTCCCAGACGCTATGGAAAAACTTCACTTATAAAGCAGACATTGCTCGATATTAACCAGGAACATTTCTATGTTGATTTTCGAAAGATACCGAGACTTGAACTATTTAATTCATTGTTGATGGAGTATATCTATACTCAAATGGGAGTGCAAGGTGCTATAAAACAGATACAAGAAAATATCATTACCTTTTTAACAAAACACCGTACTACTGTAAAGGTTGATGTTGCTTTGTTTGAGGCATCAGTTGAGCTTTTCGCCTCTGAAAAAAATGAGGAAGATAAACTTATTAGCATTTTAGAGCTTTTGGGAAAGCTCTCCAAAGAGTTACAACATCCACTCTACATCGTTTTTGATGAGTTTCAAGACGCTGTGAATATGAGCAGTAAGATAGATATTTATGAGCTAATGCGAGCAGAGATACAACACCATGAGAATGTCTGCTATATCTTTGCCGGATCAAGTATGACTATGATGACGAGAATCTTTGAAACCAAGAGCGCGCCGTTTTATAATTTTTCTAGAAAGCTTACCCTACCTCCATTTGATAAGAGTGAGCTAACTCAAGAGGTCATCAAAGCATTTCGAAGTAGAGAAGTTATATTTGAGAATGATGCGCTGTTGGATACTCTCATCGATAGATGTGGAGGACACCCTGCAAATACTATGTTAGTGCTACAGATGATAGAGTTTAAAATGCTCGATGAAGATATTAAAACAATTACACAGACAATAATCGATCACTGTTATCAAGCTGCACAGGAGGAGATGCACGATCTTGTAATGGAGTATCTCAAAGAGATCAGAACAAAAGAGCATCTACATGACGTTATTTTTCGTATGGCTAATAATCAAAAGCAGATTCTCGATCCAAGTTCACTGCAGCAGAAGAGAAAGTATTTGGTAGATATGGGACATTTACGACATATCAGTAGAGGAGAGTACGAGATAATTGATAATTTTTTACGAGATGAACTGATCGGAGAGAGTCTTTTATAAATATCCCCGTTTGTGTTTTAGGGTAACTATTTTATCAACAGCCACGATTACTTCATTAAGTGTTGCAAAGTAGCTCTGCTTCTCTCCAGTAGCTCTTTTATTTTCAACACCTCCCCATTCACGAACAAGTAGATATTCTCCAAAGAGGGTAAGATAGGTTTTTATGCTGTAATACCTCACTCTACCGTTTACTTCACGATAAAGCGTAGTGATATTAGAGGTCAAGGAGCTCTTTGATCTCATCTGAACCATAATAGGACTCTATAGCTTTATTGATAATATAATCGAGCTTTTTCTTCTCATTAAGACCTTTTACCTCATTTTCAAGAAGAGTCGCCATTATTTTTATTCTTTTTATATTTTTAATATCTAAATTAACTCTTTTACCAATAAATTCTTTTTCTTCCATAATATTGCCTTTTTTGAAATATATGTAATATTATAGTTAAAAATGGAAAAAGTGGCAAT
>Ga0256829_1000709_pt1 | contig 30986 bp, 26 predicted proteins | sample 131447metaG_FD_185979 | JGI IMG/M metagenome (GOLD analysis project Ga0256829, IMG submission 185979) | Hydrothermal vent microbial communities from Lau Basin, Pacific Ocean - 131-447 | ecosystem: Environmental > Aquatic > Marine > Hydrothermal vents | place: Pacific Ocean: Lau Basin | collected... | reverse complement strand
CCTCATTGCAGCAATTCCTAGGAAGGAGGAGAGTATTATTATTGCTATTACGAGGCCTATTATTGCTCCAAGTTCACCTCTAGACAAGGACCTACTCTTCCTTTTACCCATATTAATAACACCTCTATCTATTTATCTATTTAGTATATTCTTGGTTAATAAGCATTGCTTTCAAAAAATTAATATCATTTCCTCCACGCTCACTTTATACTTCTAAATAAAGCTGGATAGGTTAGCGCAAACTATAACCCTAAGTAGTAAAAAACTTTAATTTAATTACAAAGCCTTTACAATGATTTCAACTTTAAATCTAATGGGTCAAATACAACAGAATCTTTGGCAAGAGTTTCATAGTTCCCAGAAGCTTTACCTTTTAAGGTAGACCAAATTTATCAAGTTCTTCTGGGCACTTAAGTGTATAATAGAGTTAAAAATAACTTTGAGCTCTTGTATGGGAATAAAGAGCTGGGAACGCATAACATTATGATATGCAAAAGACAAGGAGTGTCTTAATTTTTGTCATTTAGCGCAAATATCCTTGATGTTGCCATTACAAGGCGATTAGAACTTCTCAAGGCTATACCGCAAAATTCCTATAATACCTCCCAGTCCTATAAGCGTGGAAGAAGATGGGAAGTCTTCTGTTACTATAAAGATCTTCGCTCCGGTTTTTTCAGATGAAATGAGTATCTCTTCAGCCTTTGTCCTTTCTTCCTCATTAATGCTATATAAGAGCTTGTCAAGAATAACAAGCTTATCGATTGCACCTATTTTTGCAGCATTATAAACATCTTCAAGGGTATATACTACAAATTTAGGATCCTTAGAAATATAGTGCATAAATTCATCCAATACTTCCTGAGCCTGCAACGAATGAAATTCCTTCAAAGCTTTTAAAACGCTCTGCCTTCTCAAAACTTCGTTTATGCCAGCTATTCCTCCATTAGAAACATTATCTATAATAATCCTTATCTTATCATTCATTCCCTTAACCTTTTCTTCAATGAGGTTCTTTAAGGTACCTGGACCAGCTAGTATTAACACGCTTGTTTTTTCCCTTTTAATGTATTCTAGGAGCGTTTTTGCTAAATTATTTACTAGATCTTCTATTTCCTTTTCCCTGCTCTCGCTTCCTTTCCCGCTCAAACCAAGAGGTCTATACTCTATATTATATACACCAAGAGGGGTAATCAAGGAGATTGCATACTCATCATAATCTATCGCGACTGCAATAGCTTTGCCCTTAGGACCACTAGATTTTAACTTATTTATGGTCCTTTCGTCCCATGAGGGGTACCTTTCTGCAACAATCTTGCTGCCAACGAAAATATACGCTGACTGGTGCTTACCCTTTATACCAAACCTTTCAGGTCCTTCAACAATAACCCCAAAAATCCTTAGCCTCCCGCTTAACGGCTGAAAATCAACACTATCTATTTTTAATTTCACTTCGATCGGTTTTCTTTCCTTTTCCTTAGAATTTTTTATAGATACGTCCCTAGTGACCCTTGTGTATACATAGTCCCCTCTCCTTAAAACAAGCCTTAAAGTCCATAGGTCTTCTTCAGCCTCTGGTACTAATGTTACCTGATCTTTGTTTTTGTTTACTTCAACTTTCATTGAATACACCATGCATTCCTGCATAGCTTTAACTTAATGTTCCCGATTTGTAATAAAGTAAAAAACTTATATTTTTTTAATATACAAAACAATGGGAGTGTAAGGTTTGGCAGTAAATCCAAGAGACATTTTGCCTACAAAGATTAACCTAATAAGGTTGAAAAGAGACCTTGCTATGATAAAAAGAATAAGAAGGGTCATGGAAGAAAAAAGGGAGGTGCTCCTACACTATATAAGAAGCACGGCCGAAGAGTACAACAGATATCAAATAGAGGTCTACAAAGAAGTAATCAAAATATTTGCACTCTATTACAAGGGCCTATCATCAGAAGGTCTTCTCAAGGTAAATGAATATGCTTCCTCAACCCCTGAAAGCTTCAAAATAAAGATAGGTACAAGGGTTCTCTTTTCAATAAGGACAAACACATATGCACCAATAGAAGGTACAATAGCAATGCCTCCATTTCCCTTAGGCGTTTCTCCATACCTTTTTGAGAGCTACATGAAGCTTAAGGATTCCCTTCCATCAATATTAAAGCTTGCTATGTATGAGGAAACCATATTAAGGCTAATAGAGGAACTAAAAGATACTCAAAGGTTGATTAACGCCTTGGACCACGTAATACTGCCAGGTTATACTAGAAGCATAAAATATATTTCGTCTGTGCTAGATGAAAGGATGAGAGAGGACTTTATAAGGCTTAAAATGCTTAAAAGAAAACGCATTGCTGCTGAAGAAAAAGAAGAGGCGGTTATGGCACAACGATACCGACAATAACCAGCGCTATGCCTAACGCTAGAAGCAGTTTCAAGAACCCCGATGGGGTCATATTCCAAGTAGCCCTTAGTCCTTTTGCTATGACTATTACTAAACCAGCTATGGCAAAGGTTATCAATATGGCTATACCCGCAAATGCTAAGTAATAGCTTACCCCGCTTAGATGTATCCCTGGTATCTTAGATGTCATCATATTGAATACCTGGTGAACTGATTGAAGCGACATCTTTCTACACCTTCATAAAATAGTTTCCTGAATAAAAGACTTAGGGGTATATAGATAGTATTACCGTTGATGCATCTTCAAGTAGAAATGCTTCTGTAATTCTCTATCCTGCTACTCTTTATACGAGCCGATTAGACTAGGTTTTAGAGAAAACATCAACAAAATTAATAAAAAGGTTTTATGTGATAATATATGATGTTAATTTTTAATAACTATAGAAATATGAAACCGCAAACTTATAGTCCTTTAAAAAGTCTATAAGCATCGGGGCTTTGTTGTTCTTCTTCGCTATTATTATTGTGTAGCCTAAATCCATTACCTTTTCTGGCGTACCCTTTCTTATATATGATAATATTTTCCTATAAGCATCTGTAGAGAGGTTTGGAGTAACACCTGTAAGCTTCCTATATTCTTCTTCTATAGTATGTAAACCTGCTTGGGAGTTTACAGCTATAGTTACATTTTCCTTGCCAAAGTTATTTTCAATATTTAATATGTTACTTGCTATTCTATTTGCACAGTCTCGCAAGGGTGTGCACTCATTTATTGTACCCATATCGATTTTCTTCATCACCCTGTATTTTCCTGTGGGCCTAGTTAAGTACTCCTCTATTCTTTTTTTAATTAAATTATCAACGCTGCTTGGTCCTCCCCTAGTTCTTATGGCTATTGCCTCTTCCATAAGCTTTTTCATTTCATCAATCTTTTGCGCTTCCCTGTTTGAAAACCTCAATACCTCATTAAAAACGTTGTAATCCAAATAGTTGCTTTGCTTCTTATTATTAACGGGAGAAATAAGAGCTATTAATCCCTCATATGAATCTACGATAGAATTATTGCATTTATTTTTGATTTTACCTAAGGCTATCGTTGCCTCAAACTTACCCTTATCATTGATGCACAATTCCGTTGAAACGTTCATTGAATTTAAAGTCCTATCAACTTTCTCCAAACCATGCCTAGAGAGGCAAATCCCTTTTTCTAACTGGACACACCACCCAGCTATCGCCTCTATCTCCTTTCTACTCGCAGAATAGGCCTTCACAGGCCCTTTAATTAATGAATAGTCTAAGAGGCCAGAATTCCTTAAAACGTCTAAATATTTAACGCCTATCCATTCATCTTTGTTAAATACCTTTAATGGTATTGGAATTAGATCAGCCCTTCCTACTGATTGTACAAGGAATGATCTATATGCCATTATTTTGTTATAAACGCTGAGCGTTTCGCTTGCCCTTATTTTAGACTTTCTTACGAGAAACTTCCTCTTGTCTATATCGCTTGGGTTGTAGAAGGTAATTATTTTTGCCCCCTTCCCATCCCTTCCAGCCCTTCCGGATTCCTGATAGAAATCTTCGATGCTTTCACTTGGCATTGTATGTATGATGAACCTTATGTTCGGTATGTCGATGCCCATTCCAAAAGCCTTTGTTACTACTGCTACATCATGCTTTGCCTTTGTAAGCGCCTTCTCTACTTCCCTTCTTTTATGATCCCCTAGTTTGCCGTGGTAAAAATAAACTCTCTTGTTTATTTTCTTCTCGATCCATTTTGAGAGGTCTTCTGCATTAAACCACCAGGAACTCTTGCTTTCTACATAAGGTACAAAGACTAGGCCAAGCCATTTTTCACTAACCTCCTTTGACCAAGCAATTGAAGCATTTATTTCATCTATTAGCTTCTTAAGCCTATCATCGCTTGAACCGACAGGTATAACATCGAACTTCAACTCATCCCTTATTGGGGGTGCAACCAACACGACCGGATTTCCGTTATATTCGATAGATATAGTTTCATCTGTATTCAAAGAAATCTTGTGAAACTCGGTGCTTTCTGGCCTATATCCAAGGCTCTCTATAACATCATCTATCACATCGCGAGGGGCTGTAGCGGTTAAGGCTATTACCGGAGGGAAACCATTATCCCTTAAGCTTTGCAACCTAGTGGCCATATACAAATAACTTGGCCTAAAACTGAAACCCCATTTAGAGAGGGTGTGCGCCTCATCTAAAACTAAAAGCGATGGAGAGCCATTTTCAAACATTTCATCTATTATGTTAGATGTAAACCTCTCAGGAGTCACATAGATGAAGTCCAAGAAGCCGGAGATAGCGCTCTTTAATGCATCTTCTTTTGCACCAAGGGGCACGCTTGAATCTATATACGACGCTACAAAGCCCTTAAGCCTTGCATTGTCTACCTGGTTGTGGATTAAGGCTTTCAGAGGGGATACAATTATTGAAGCTCCGCCGAATCCAGAGTCTGCTAAAACCCTCGAAGAGACCTGATATATGGCGCTTTTACCAGCACCTGTTGGTATGATTGCAAACTCTATAGTTGGCTTTCCACTACTTACCATTTTTAATAACAATAAAATGCTTGTTTCTTGATGGGATTTTGGCTTTCCCTTCCAAAGTTCATGGAAGGTCTTCTTGACTTCGTTCATAAGCAGCCTATAGTCAATATCCTTTTCCTGTATGTCAACCTCCTTTTTTGGATCCACAAGCTCTACCTCTTCTAGGTCGCTACGCATAGATAAAGCTCTAGAAATCACCTTTCTTCCATATTTTGATGAAAGCTCTATAGTCCTTCCAAGGTAAAAATCGTACCTTTTTTCCATATTTCTTACGTATTCTGAACGGTTTGCTATCCTTTCTGGAAACACCAGAATTACGCTATCGGCCAAGGAAGCAATTTCTGGATAAAGCAGGTTATTTTCCCAAGATAAAACGCCTATTGCATTTAGCGAAAACCAAAGCTCATTTTTCTCATCATCTCCAAGGAGCATAGCCCCTGTATGATCGGATATCATCTTTGCTAGGGCTTCGTTTGGAGCTATAATCAACCTCCTACCTTCATTTGGCAACAGTTTCAGCGACGCCTTAGAGATGCTAAATGGGTCTCTTAATTTACCGGAATATGATATGACTTTAATTTTAGCCTTTTCAACTCCCTCTATTCCGAACTTTTCTGAAACGTTTTTGTGTATTTGCGAATTTGTCTTAAACCTTTTTCCATTTGAATTTAAGCTATCGTTAATCAAAACACCCCTGACATCATTTCCTATCAAGTCAGGCTTACATGAAATAGATGCTCCGAGTTCACGCAAGTGCTTCTCCCAGGAGGTCATACCATGCATCAATAGACAATCCTCTGAGTTTCCTATGCAATCAAGTTGTGCTTCTCCCATTTCACTTACGCAATCTAAATCCCATGGCTCGACTTGGAATCCTTCTCTTAATGGAGATCTGTTAGGTATTATACTAGTAGAAATTATGTAAGGTAATGATTTATCTAGTTGATTGCCCCTCTTTATATATGCAGCCTTTGAGTAATCGCCATTCCTTGCTTTCAATGCCTTTAAAGAGGCCTTAGCCGCGTAGTCCCATCCAGTCCCGGCTAGCGGTTGATCCCTTATGGTATAAGGCTTCCACAAAGGATTCATTAACCTTGGCTTATCAGTTATAACTACCTTATCGTTGTCCACTACAATCATTTCTTCTGCTTCAAGCCTCTCTATGCCCATCAAGCCTTCTGGCATCTTCCCCCAATCTATATCAAGGTTCTCCAAAATTCTCTTTGATGTAGTTGCTATCTTATAAACCCCTTTAGAGATCGGTATGTTTGATGGTATGCTTAAATGATAATATGCAGATGGTATCGTTGGGTGCGAGTCAGGGAACGCTATCGTATATAAATCCTTTACATTGACAACGCTAAAACCCTTTATATCACAACTCCCCCAAAAGAGTACAAGGCTTGGTTTTAAGTTGTAGATTAATGAGTCTAGCAGTTCAAACCTATCCGAAAGCCTCCATTCAGACCCTTTTGGAGGAATTGTGATGTTTATATCGCTATCATTTAAATATGCTTCTATCTTATTACTTGAACAATACAAGGAAATGCAGCTAGCTTTCTCTCCCAATATGGGCTTCAGTCCAAGCAGACTACTGGCCTTGTTTTCCCATTTCTTCAAGCCTAACGCTAATAAGGATTTTCTAGCTTCCATTAGTGATGATGAGGGGACTGAACACCCCCTTGAAGAGAGCAAAACCACATCTTCGTATAAGCCCAACTTTATGAGCAGTTCCGAAAGTTGTTCAGAATCCCTAGGGCATGACCTTATCTTCCTTAGGATTCTGCTTATCCTAAGGCGGTCTACATCATTTTGAAGGATAATATTTGCGTAGCTAGAAAAGTTGGCTTCTCCCTTTTCAACCTTTCGTTCTATCATGCTTAGGTAGGCGCTTTTTAAAAAACTAGGCAACTTAGTTCTTTTACCTTTGATATACCTTTCCACATCTACATATATATAGATGGTAAATAAGGCCACTATTGTTGCTATAATTAATGCAATATTTAACGCAATGCTCAAAGGGGGCACCGCTGGATCATACGCTTACAATTATTGCCATATTGGTTATTAGGAATTTATAGAGCTTCCTCACTGTAGACTCCTTTATTCCGACCGACTTTGCAACGTCTTTTTGGCTGATTTCCCTATTGTTCAGCCTTGCAATGAGATAGACAGCCGCTGCTGCTATTGCCTCCGGTCTTTTTCCATAAAGCGTTTTGTTTATTGTAGTAGATTCCCTTATGAACGCTATTGATTGTTCTATGATAAAGTCAGATAATCCTAAGTCATAAACTATCCTGTTTATATACGATAAGACCCTTTCTAATTGCCTATCTTTCCCTGTAGAATATGATCCTCTGAGTAAAGTCATTTTTTTATACGCATCTAGTATACCAAGGTCGTTTAGCCTCTTTTTACCAACCCATATTTTATTGTTATCTATACCAAAGAATTCCTCTATCTCTGATTGCGATATGTTGAGGTTATATATTTCAACAACCTTTGAAAGGGCCGCAGCAACAACAGCACTTTTATCCTTCCCAACAGATCCGTTACTCTTTTCGATGTATTTGTGCAACATCTCAGCAAGGGTAGCCCTTGCGGCTCTAGGTAAGTCGAAGATGCTTGAGGCCCTATTTGCCATAGTAAATAATTGTATTTGAGGTCTCTCCTCCCTGTTTATCGCGTGCCTCATGCTTTTAATTCTTAGAAACCTCTTATTCCTCCTATAGCTTTTTATCCTGGGAGCGTTAAAGCTTAGGTTACCTATTCCATTATCATGCCTTAATATATTAACGGTCTCAGTGCCCCTCTCTAGTCCCTTCGTGCTCTGCATACCCTTTTCATTAAAGGACCTCCACTCCGGCTTCTCAATTATCAAATTTTCAGCCACTATCCTACCGCACTTAGGGCATACTATCTTACCATCATATGTATGGATTAGGAAAGGATTGCCACAATATGGACATTTACGATTAATGTTCATCGGGTTCGCCTCCTTTTCCTTCCTATTATTATAAAAACTTGGTCATTAACGTTTATAGTATCCCTAGGCTTTATCAAAGCATATGGTTTTTCAACATTTCCTATTATATCAGAAACCTTACCGATATACCTAAAGTTCTTGTCCAGGACCTTATCATTTAACCTTACCTTCAAGTTTTTATTAAGTATCTCAACTAAAACGTACTGCATTACCTTATGCTTCACAATACCTAGTAATTCCGGTTTATTAGGTCGAAGAGGCAATAATATCCCCAATTATTTATTGAGCTCTGAATTTGTTAAGGTAATACAGGGATAATTTGCTATAAAAGTTAATTGAAATGTAAATAAATATATGGTGGTATCCTAGCAATTCCTAAATAAGAAAAGATAAGGTATACTTTAGTAATGCTTTAAAATGTAGCTTAAATTCCCACTATGAGTTTACTTTATTAGGTTTCCAAGCTATAGCATAGCAAGAGAAAATGCTATCCCTTTGCCTTTCTCGCTAATAATAATGATATAACCAGTAGGATAGCTATTATAATAGTGGCATAGAGATATTTGCATACATTAAAATGAAGTTTAATAGAAGTATGCCCCCTTTGCAACAAGTAGGATAACTTCAAGACCTCTCTATTTCCTGCATATAGGGTTGCCGTTACATTAGTGTTGTTTTTTAAATGAATATTATAATAGAAATGCTCTGGTAGGGTCTTATTATTTACGGTAATTTTCCAAAGGGAATAACGCGGTATGGGGTCTAGCAAATAACTTCCTTTTTCCTTTACAATAAGCAACTTAGGGATCCAAAGCTCTGTATCGTTAATTTTTCCTTCCCTTTGAAAAACTATTCCATTTTGATAAGACTCTTCTATGCCGTAATAAGGGTTGACAGACTCTGAAGTCACTCCGCCAGCAAATAAAGTGGGCGATACTTGAAAAGCTTCAGGCACGTAGTACCAAGATCCATTATATCTATAGAATAGGGCCATGGATGAATTCCAAGATTTAACGTAGAGCTGACTTTTTGATGAGTATCCGCATACAACAAACTGCAATACGAATGATCCCAACAAAGAGTTCGAAGCAAGAGGTGCAAAGCCCCCCATAGCCCCAACTATAAAGCTTGGATTCCTTGAATCTATTCTTACCATTACAGAGTCAAAACATACCCATCCGGTATCATACGTCTTGTTTTGAAAAGAAAAATAAAAATTAATAACTGGCCTATTATTTAATGAAGCTATAAGGACCATCTCGCTTACGTTAAAGGGGGAAAGGGTTGTGTAAACCTTTTTGTCTCTGTATGCATAAAACCTGCCATAAATTTTTCCATGTCCAATTACAGAGTGAAGGAGCGTGCTATTTCGTGTCACGTTCCATATGTTATCTAAAAAAATTATTGAATATATTTTTCCAGTCTTTTTAATCCTAGCTATGTCTTGGATCCATAAAGTTGTATTAAGGGATACATTTATATCGCCATTTAGCTGTATGCTAAAGCCAACTAGTCCAATTGGTAAAGAATAGAAGGTACCATTATAATAGTTAAACACACCATAAACCCCCTTTGTTGAATATCCATACCTGATCTCTTTTGATTTTACTATAATTGTTCCGTTATCATTAAGACCAACGCTTTTAGAGATACCTATAGGTATAGTAAAGCTGATTAAAAAGAGGATTACAAATAGCACAATAAAAATTAGAGGTTCAATAGCCCTTGCGTTGTGCTTAATAAATCTCTTAAATTTGATGAGACGCTTGTGCATATGCATCCTTCTTCAATGCTAAAAAAGAGATAAAAATGATTTAAAAAACTAGTTTATTTTACCCTTCTTCTTAAAAGTCCAATGGCTATAGCAGCAATAATTATGCCTATTATACCAAGTATGGTGCCTGAAATCCCAAGCGGTAAGGATGTATCACCTACTGATTTTGCCTTAATAGCAGTTGAGTTAACTGTTGATATGCTGCTTGAGAGGGTTGAGTTGACTGTAGATATCTTGCCGTTCAAAGCCTTTACGTCGCTTGATAGTGTGGAGCTTAGTGAAGATATCTTGCCTGAGAGGGTTGATATGCTGCTTGAGAGGGTTGAGTTGACTGTAGATATCTTGCCGTTCAAAGCCTTTACGTCGCTTGATAGTGTGGAGCTTAGTGAAGATATCTTGCCTGAGAGGGTTGATATGCTGCTTGAGAGGGTTGAGTTGACTGTAGATATAGACCTCTTTACTGCGGCATATTCCATTGATAAAGTTCCAGAAAGCTTGCTTATTTTATTGTTTAGCATCGTGACGTTTGAAAGCAACTGGCTTTCTATTTTATTATAAATGTTCTGTATGTTTTGAGTTGCTAATTTCTTGTTAGCTGCTATTACACCACTCTGGTATTCTATGTGATAGGTGTTAAATACTTGTGCCTTTATATAATAGGTTAGGCCATTACTCACTTCAATTGTTATTGTATATGCGCCGTCAGGTAAACTAGTAGAATTGAATGGTATCTTTACATAAAGCATTGACTTAGAAGAGGTATATGTGAAGGTAACAGGTACATTATCTACCAGAACCTTAACTGGCTTCAAGCCAGATCCTTCTATGCTCACCGTTATATAATTAATAGGCTTAGTTATAGTTGATGGAGATATAGAGATTAGCTTTGGAGGAGTAGTTAAGGAAAGCTTGGAAACATTATATTCACTTAGCCCACTTATTTGCACTACGCTATTGACCTGATGGAAAGCATACTTCACGCTCTGGAAGAGTGTGTTTGCAACGTTAGCACTTGAATTTATTAGTGTAATGCCGACGAGGCTTGGACCTACCTTAGAATTCATTACATTTATATTAGAGTTATAGGAAGTTATCGTTCTAACCTCAGAGTTAAGAATAGTTACATTGGAATTTTCTATTGTTAGGTTACTTATTTCGCTATTTTCTATTGTTATGTTGGCATTGGTCACTACCAAATTCTCCGAATATATTCCTACAATGCTGTTCCCAAAGACCGTACCCATTGGTAGCGTTTGTAAGGTCTCTTGTGATATCTTTGCAGAGCCTATGTATGTATAGGGCTGGACATAAACGTTATATGGCATTGATATCACGTCATATCCATTAGCGCTCTCTCCAGAGATCGTTATTGACCAAGGACCTGAAAGCTGGCTAACGCTTTCACCTGTGAAGAAACCTGGACTACCTAGTGAAGGCAATGATAATATGCCCATCCACTCATTCATCGATGGAACGTATTGCAGAGGTATCCCTATCGTGAAGCTCATAAGCAATAGGTTCGAGTATTGTTGGTCTGGAATTAACGTTGCTACAAACATACCATATTTTACCTCGGTTCCGTTTGGATACGTTATGTTTGCTGTGACTATGACATTTTGCCCTTCATATGCTACATGAATCGATCTAACCATTGAATATAGGCTAGAAGGTGCTACATAGAAGGATTGGTTATAGTATCCATATAAAGGACCAAGTTCACTATTATCGTAAGAAACGAATACAACGTTGTAAAATCCTGGTTTCATGTTACTTGGTATCGTATAGAAGCCTACTTGAATTCCAGAAGCAGTCGGCATTAACGGCACTTGTGCTACCAATTGTTTAGAAGAGTTGTAGATGTTTGCAACTATACTACTTGTATACATCCCATATCCTGTAGGATTAATTACTTGCGCCATGAGTATAACACTTTCTCCAGGAGAAACGCTCGGCAACCCATCGTTTACAGGCGTCAATACAAATGCACTGATTATTGATTGGCCGAAATATTCATAGGAATAGACGCTACCCACTGTAGAGTTTACCAGCAATATATAGGCTCCTTGGGGAGCTGGATACGGCAACTCCATGTATCCGATATAGGTTCCATTACCTTTTTCCTGTAATTGCGTGGCATAGTAAACCTTATTGTGATGTATTAGATAAGCTGTTAGGGTTAGGTTAGAGGCAGGCTTTCCATTAGGTAACGTAGCATACACATAAACAGGGAATGGGTAGTTTAACGGCAAGGAAGAGCCATAGGGATAAGGCATTGGCGTAGGTGGAGATATGATGGCCAATCCAACCCCTACGTCTATATCAGTTGCACCAACCCCTTTAATTCCTTGAGAAGAGCCTTTAACCAATATAGTCCAGGTATTTGGAGGATTGTTTGCTTTAATGTGATAGCTCCCTACCCAATATGTACCATTAAATGTTAGGGGCACTACATCTAATAGTCCACTTGTCGTATAGATATAAGCAGAGAAATTGCCAGTCTTTACTGTAGTACCGTTTTGATATGTTATACGCGAAATTATTGAAAAGGTCGTGTTATAGTTATACCATGGATATGTGGAATTCGGCTCTGCAGTCATAACGGATATTTCAAGGTGCTTAGAGGATAATACATCCTTTATTGCATTAGCCAAGAAGCCTACGTTCGGGCTTCCTAACCCTGTTACTAAGTTATACCCTTTCTTAGCATAATAATAGCCGTTATAACCGAATGTTATTTCATGGAATGCCTTCGAATAGAGCGTTTGGTTCTTGTATATTGAATATAGAATTGGGTTAAGTAACCCAAGGCTCGTGTTAAGGTAACCGTCTATATCAGCAGTCATTCCAGCCCAAAGAGGCGAGGAAAGGCTTGTCCCACCTATAACCATAAGGGTACCTTCAACGACTTCTACAAAACCTGTATAGGGATTTGCGTCTGCCGCTACATCTGGTGTTGCCCTATAGTTACCGCTAACAACCCCATATTGATACCAAGGCTTAGGAAATATTGATGAATAGCCGCCAGTAGAGGCGACTTCCACTCCATATAGTGGACTTACTGACCATGCATTTTCGTAGCCATATGTTGCCATAGAATTCAAGTATGCCAATTGACCAGAGGTAACGTTAACGAATAGTGTTGTGCCTCCTACACCCGTTACGAATGGTGAGCTAGGTGGGAATGAAACGGCGCCATAGAGCAATGGGGTATAATCATAAGCTCCCTCATCCCCGCTTGAAGAGAAGAAACTTATGCCCTCCGCGCTGCCTAATGCAAAATAATAGTCAGCATAGGCATATCCAAGCGCATATCCGTAAGATACATACATGGGGTTTGAGGTATAGAAACCTGTTAATGCCATTAAGTTTTCTGGTTCACCCCAGCTCATAGATACTGTATTGGCGAGCTTAGTACTAACAACATAGTCAATAGCTTCAAATAATGCGTCACCTGCATTTGACGCTATTAATAAATAGATGTGCGCATAGGGTGCCATCGACTGTGCAGCTTCAACATCTAACGCTGTCTCAACATCCCAACCAGTATACATCCCGAGGCTTGGATGGTAAGGACCTATAGGTATTAAAGTTAGGTTTGCCATGGGAAGGCCAAATAGTTCATCAAAAAAGGCCACATCTTGATAGATTAATGGGTCACCATATGCATCAATTATAGCTATTGAAGTCCCTTTGCTATACTCCATGAGGTTTGTAACATTATAAGCCCCCTCAAAGTCCGCTGGGGTGTAGTAAAGAGCTGCGCTTGCATATTGCTTGTTGCCAAACTTAGGTGAGAGCTTCTTAAGTAGCTTATACCCTTTTGCATGGCTTAAACCAAAATACTTATCCTTTATGATACCACTTACGATGTGTGGCGCCCTAAATGATGTAATATTTGTTAAGCCAAATATTAAAGCGCTAGAGAGCTGAGAAGGTATAACAGGTCTTCCTGCAGGGGCATAATAAACCTTCCCTTTACTGTTTTTATAAAGGGCTATCCTTACCTTAAACAACTTTTGTACTTGACCTACCGTACCTTGAACCATTACTGATAGCCTGTCTGGACTTTTGTATACAACCCTAAATCCCATAGACTCCAAGTAGTTTACAATAGAATCAAATTGTTGCTGGGTCGGCGCAAACATTTTTAATACTTGGCTCCTACTCAACGGTTTCATCTGCTTGTTGGCCACTTGCTGGGCTACAAACATGAGGTAGTTATAGTTCCTTGGCAACAGAAATACTGAAAATGTTATGGGGTAGTTGCTTGACAAATAGCCGAGTTGCTTGCCGTTTAACGAAGGACCATAGTACTTTGTGCTAGTGTTTGTAGACTTCGCAAATGCCATAGGAGTTGCCATGGAAGCAATGAAGACAACGATAACAAGCAAGGACAGGATCTTCACAAAAACCTTCAGAGATCGACCCACCAGTCTTTCACCTGATTAACCTTATTATTGTTTTGTGCTAATAAATCTTACTAATCTGCAATGAAAACCTTGTAAAAGTACTTATACATAAGAACCTAGATTGGAGAGCACTTCCAAATAAGTTTTTTAATGCACTAAAGAAAGAGTACCCGGAGGTTTAGAATGGAGATACCAAAACTTATTGACAGGATTAGAGAGTGCAAGAAGCTACTTCAAGTAGCCTTGGACTTTGTTGACATGGAAAAGGCCCTAAGACTTGCTACAAAAATACCTAGGGAAAACAATATGATTTTGGAGGCAGGCACTCCTTTGATAAAGTCATTTGGCATTAGCTCCGTGAGGTTTCTAAGGTCAATAAGCGGAAACCATTTGGTCTTTGCAGACATGAAGATAATGGATGTGGGTGCATTAGAAGCTAAGCTAGCCTTTAGCAATGGCGCAGACGGAGTTTCTGTTTCTGCTTTAACAAACGTCGAAACAATTCAAGAAACTGTTGAAGAGGCTGAAAAATGGAATGGCGCCGTCTACGCTGATCTAATTGGTATTGATGGTAATGCCGAGAACTTAAGGTTAACAATAGAGAAGTTGAAAAATGCAAAAGTACACGTAGCATTATTCCATACAGGGATAGATGTCCAAGTAAAACAGGGGATAACAGCAGGGAAGTCTTTAGAAATAATTAAGGAGCTTAAAGAATTGTTTAACGGAAAGATAGCCGTAGCTGGAGGCATTAAACCTGAAGAGGTAAGCTCCTTCGCAGAAGCTGGTGCAGACATCATAATAATAGGCGGAGGGATAACAAAAGCAGAAGATCCCAACCTAGCAGCAAGCAAGGCCAGAGAAGGGTTAGGCTCAGACTGCTTGTAAGGTTTATAAATAAAGAATTATATCAAGGTTTATAAATAAAGAATTATATCCCAGCGGCTTCATTCATAAAGAAGCTGTTAAAAAGAGTATTCTAAACAAGAGCTTTACTCGAAGTTTAGGTATTTCTCAAGATACTTATCGATCCTCCGCCTTAGTTCTTCTGCTTTCTCTCTATCATAAAACCTGCATTCTGAGACGAGGGCAGCAAGCCTCATAGCCTCTACCTTTATTGTCTTCTTCGTTTTATATATCTCAAATTTTATTGAAGAGCTCTGGCCGCTTAGAAATGATAGTTCTCTAAGCAAATCTATGCAGTCTTCTTCGTACACATCTTTGCTTCTTCTTCCAGCTCTAGTATTTCCAGAAGATCCTTCCTTACCTCTTGGAGTTCCCTTTTTAGCATCTCTATCATCTCCTTTTCCTCCTCTATTTTTCTCCTCAACTCTCCTTCCTTTGAACACAATGCCTACACCTCAGGATTCTTCTAGCAGGTTAGGAAACATCACACATAACGAGACCTTATGAATCCTATTAACACCACGAGCCTTACCTATACACCTCAACCTATCTCACCATCACTTTGGATGCTAAGATAGGCGTCATCAGCCCACTTCCTTGGGCAGTTTGGGTATTGTTATTCCCGGGAGGACGCCCTCTCCCTATTGATATACCTTGTTAGGTCAGGCCCTAATAAACCTTTACTGTAAAAGCCTATACAAACTTCTTGGCTATTTGAATTGCTCTCCTTAAGGCAGAGTCCTTGTCGCCCATTCTAATGTAGCTTTCGTATTCTTTATCATTTTCAACAATAAAATATAGCTTATACCTAAGCTTTGCATCGTTAATGTTATCTTTTAGGTATTTCTTAAACTCCTTCATAGAGTCATAAAGCGCTTCCAATTCCTTATCTTTATCTATAGTATCCTTTATTCTTTCCGCAACCCTTCTTGCGGCAATACCACTTGCTCCAAAACTGGTAACTGCTACTTCTATGTTATCTAAAACCTTTAATCTAAAAGGGAAAATTACGTTCCCCTTACTAGCATCTGTTGCGTTGTTTATCAATTTTCCTTTCAGCTTTGCCATCTCATACACCTTATCATTAATTTTTTTATTATCAGTAGCAATAACTATCAGGTCATTTTGTTCTATTAACTTTTCTATTTCTCCTCCTTCCTCTATATCCGCCTCTATGGTATTTATTGCCTTATTCTTCAGAAGTTCTTCAGAAAACTCCTTTGCAACAACGGTTACCATAGCCCCTGCGCTAAGAAAAGACCTTGCCCTCCTACTACCTACCATTCCCCCTCCAACAACCAACACTTTTAAGGAAGATGCATCAATGAAAAGGGGAATGTAAACCATTGTACCACCAGGCTATACGAAGCATAGGGGGTCATCGCCCCAGAAGTCCCCATTAATTATCATGGCCCTATTCCTGCTCCCACCGCCGCATATGTGCTTAAACCTACAAGCACTACATTTTGGTCCCCTGAGGTTATCTGAAAGCCTTATAAATTTAAGAAGCCTTGGGTTTGAGGTAGATAGTATATCACTTAGCCTCTCCTTCTTTAGGTCTCCGATATCATACCTATCTATAAATTGGCATGGCTTAACCTTTCCATCTGGATATATGCTTATTGTTTTCCTCCCGCAGTCGCCTTGTGATTGGAGCAACTTTAGGTACCTCTCCATTTCTTCTTCATTTCTTGAAAGCTTTTTAGCTATATATATTCCAAAAAAGTTCCCCCTAACTACTAGAATTTCAAGCCTTGATTTGTATTCCTTGGATTTTTCAATCAAGACGTCAGCCAAGTATTTTAATTGTTCTTTTGTAGGTAAATCTTGAGAAATGTCAACACCTCTCCCTATAGAATCGAGTATGTATAACGTAAACCTCTTTGCGCCTAGCTTAGCTGAAAAGTCAACCATTTCTGATATTTCGTTGACGTTCCACCTAGTTACGGTTGTTCTGATGCCAACATCTAGCCCTTCGTCTATAGCGTTTCTTATTCCCTTTAGCGTTAGGGAAAATGCTCCTTTGTAGCCTCTAAAGCTATCGTGTACATCCGGCTTAACGCTATCTAGAGATACTCCTACATAGGCAAAGCCTAAGTCCTTAAGCCTCTTCGCATATTCTTTACTCAATAAAGTTCCATTACTACTAAGGCTCACCTTTGGCCTCTTATATTCTGAAAAAACCTCGGCAAGGCTCCAAAACTCTTTTTTGATAAGAGGTTCTCCCCCTGTAAATATTACTAAGGGTAGGTTTAGCCTAATGATTTCCTTTGCTATAGCCAGGAGGTCCTCTTCGTCCAGCTCCTCTTTTGAAGCATTAGGCGAGGCGTTTATGTAGCAATGCTTGCAGTTTAGGTTACACCTGTACGTTACGTTCCAAAACACGATTGGCCTTATGTCAGATGAAAAGGTTGATGGTCTATCCTTGTTAAAACTACCTTTTATTTTAGTAGATACAGTACCTTCGTCATTGACCATAACGCTTACTGGTATCATCTAGCAACACCTGGTTTTAAATCACCAATACTGTATATAACACCTATATCCTTTGGTGAACACTTTTTATTTATTTCCGCAACGATGCTGTTAATTAACTCTTTGCTTACAGCGTGAACCATTGCATAACACGTGTGCTTCCAAGCGCCCTCCGGAATGGAGCGCCTCAACACTACGTGAGTTGAGTAGCTCATTTCAGAAACGCATTTGCAAAGTCTTTCCTCGCTCTCCCTTGGTTCCATGACTACCATACCGTTTTCCTTGAAGCCTAGCTTCGTGCCGTCAAGCGCTGCACCAGGATCTCCTATAACTCCCATATCTAAAAGGGTCTTTAGTGTACCTTCTAGCTCTTCTACACCTATGTTGCCTTGCTTCAGGGCCTTTTCATAGGGCCTTTCACTTATCTCTATGTTTCTTATTAAATTAATGAAATCTTCTTTAATGTTTAGGTCTTTTAATAGTGGTGGGTTCTCTGGTAACACGGAATACCTACCAGACCTTGAGACTCCCTTGTAGATGTCATATTTCACGCTGAGCTTGTAGGTTTTCTTCGATAGAAGGATTACATAAGAATCCGCTGCGCGATATTCTATTATTTTCTCTGCGAAGTTTATTAATTGTTCCATGCTATCCCTCTTTACAACTATCCATACATTGTATTTGGGGTGGTTCCTTAAGTAGCTGTGGCTTATTAATGGATCTTTTACGCTTATTTCTTTCATTTTTTCGATATTTTTTGATTCAAACGCGATTAGTGCAGACTTCTTGCCAGAGGACCTGTAGTTATAATAAAACCCTATCCTTTTTATAATGCCACTTTGCTTTAATTTCTTTATCCTGCTTAATACATCCTCATAGCCTATTCCTAAAGTTCTAGCAACGTCTATAAATGGGTAAGGGGATAGCGGAAAGTTGTATTGTAGCTGCATTAATATTTCCTTATCTATGCTCTCCATGACCATCACCCGATGAAAGCAAGTCTTCATAAGTGAGGCCATATCTTTTTAGTAAATTATCATAATCCATAGGCTTGTATATACAGGAAGGATCTTCAGCCATTACATCACCAGTATACGAGAAGGTCCTCGATCTGCTTCCTCCGCATATATACTTAAACTCACACTCACCACATTTACCTTTAAACCCAGAGGATCTAATTTTATTTAATATCGTTGACCTCCTATATATTTCCACTAAGGTTTGCTTTCTTATGCTTCCAACTGGATATGGGAGGAAGCCGCTAGGATATACAAGGCCGTCATAAGAAACAAAAATAACGCCCATTCCATCCCTTGTTCCATGAGTTTCTGCTTTACTCTTACCTTCAGGCTTTCCTAATGTTTCATGTAACCTTTTAATAAGCCTATAGTATAGCGATCCGTGAGGCAACTCCTTCTCTACGTTAACCCCCTTTGATTCCAACGCCTTGTAAAGCAGGGATACCCTTCTAAATATAGGACCTTCAGAAGTCCTTATTGTTATGTTATACTTGCTTGCCTCATATAGAAATGAGGAAACGTCTTCCCATTCCTCCTTTGATAGGTCTTCTCTAAACGTTGCCCTTCCAGTTGGAACTAAGTAAAAGACCTCCCACGTATCCACCTTTAATTCCTTAAGGAGCCGAACCATATCTGGCAAACCATCAACAGTAGACCTCATAACTGTTGTGTTTACTTGAACCCTTATGCCCATATCCTTTAGCCTCTTTATGGCTTCAACAGATTTCTTAAAGGTACCCTCAACCCCCCTTATGCCATCATGAACCTTTTCGTAGGGGGAATCTATGCTAATTGAAACGGAGGAGACCTTGTGCTTTCTAAATTCTTCAAATGATTCTTCTAGTTTTGGTGTAACGCTTGGTGATAACGCAACCACAACCCCCCTGTTATGCGCATAATCAACGAGTTCCCAGATATCGTTCCTCATCAGGGGGTCCCCGCCAGTGAAAATTAGTATAGGCGAAGGCTTTCCAAATTCAGAGACCTGGTCTATTAGCCTCATACCCTCTTTGGTGTTCATTTCATTCGGCAACGGCTTTGTTATGGCCTCTGCTCTACAATGCTTGCAAGATAATAAGCAGGCCTTTGTCGTCTCCCAGAAGACTAATATAGGCTTTTCGCTTAGCGGCCAAGATCCTCTTTTCATTGCTTCACCCAATGAAACTACTCTAAAAGGGGGTAAATCAATACGTATATATTTGATAGGTATATATTTGGTAAGTTAAGATTAAAATTTATGGCTCTTCTTCATACCTCTTTCCTTTAGAATTTCCTCAGCTATCGCCTTAATTGTCTTAGTTTTACTTTCAAGCCTTTTATCAACAACAATTCTCTTCGTGTGCTCATACCAAGATTTGGGATATTTCTTGTTTTCCATTATTGGGTTCAAACCCAAATTTTTAGCTGCCCTAAAAACTTCTTCGGCAGAAGGCCTGTTTACCGCAACTCCCTTGCCTATTTTCCTACCCCTCCCCCTGCTGATCGTATAGTCTAGGTATGCCGGCCATACTACATAGCTATCTTTACTGCCCAATGCTTCCACCTTATATAACCTTTTTGACAACTTTTCTGTTCCTTGCAGAAGAAAGCGTTGCTTCCCTAGTAAGCCATAGCTCTAGTAGCATGCAAGTCGATGATTGATGAAAACCCCCTAGGTCGCATTCATCGATGTAAGGACATGTAGTGCAGGGTATGTCAAGTATGGAAGATATGCTTACATTTAAAACCTTTGATTCAATGGGTTTCTCAGCAATAAAAATCCTATACGTCCTCCTTCCATTAACTGTTACTTGCTCCCTTTTTATTAGCCCTTTTTTTGAAAGCCTAAGTACAAGCCTAGAACCCTCCCTACTGTCAAGACCCATCTTTTTCCAGAGCTCGCTTTGTAACACACCTTTCTTGTATTTTTTTATGAGCTCCATAGCCGCCTTCTCATTCTCATCAGATCCCCTTGGCATACATCCCACCATTGATAATTGCATTATTCATCTGCTTACATTATTATATAGGTGTGCTTCGAAGGATTTATACCTTTTCATATCAGTGAGCTAATAAGAGTTGCTATTAAGTATTAGAGGTGTATCAAATTTGTTATCTATATATACTAACAATTTCCCTCTTTTCCTTACAAATAAAAAACGATTTAAGATTTTGAAAATAGCTATATTCTTGGTTGAAGGAAGTATGGATGGTGAGAACTTGGAAGACTCCATAAAGGAGGCAAAAAGGGTCTTAGAAGAAACTATAGAATTGGCCAAGAAGTTATATGGTAGAAGGTGGATGAGAGAGCTGAACATAATAGAAGAAAGGTTTGGTGCAGACCCCTATGATGTATTGGATTTCCTCAAGAAGGAGGCTGATTTAAAGGGCATAAAATGATATTTTTGAATGGCAAGGTATTATAAAAACGCATTTTATGATGAGTTTACGATAGAAATCCTTGTTGTATAATGACTAATAAAGTGCTAAAAAAGGCAAAAGCCTAGCAACTATCCATAGTTTTCTTCATATCTAAGCCCATCTGGATCGGCAGAGGTTATCGCTTCGAGCTCATCACTACTCAAAGAACTTATCACGCTCACTTCGCTTCCTAAGTTTATCTTCATCCCACCCGTTGAGCTTATCACGTCATTTACATCAAGTCCTTCAAAAATTGCTCTAAGTATAGGACCATCTTTTGTAAACTCTATTAAAGCTTTGTTAGTGCACAATAGCGTTTCCATGCTGTTTTCTATTCTTCTCCTTCCACTTGCCGTAATGAAATCGACCCTTTTAACCAAGACCCTCGGATCATGCCTACTCCATATTATAATTCTCTTTACTAGCGGATAAAGGTATGCAACAGCAGCCCCACCGGGAAGCCTAACCCTTGGATTTTCGTAATTCCCTATGACGCTGAGGTTTATGTTAGCCTCCTCGTCTATTTGAGCAGCACCAAAGTACATTAGATCCATTAAGCCCTTCGATGCGATATCAAATGCATCTACCATTGTAACGATACCTAGGTGATCCTTCCCGGAATTAGGGTCGCCAGAAGAAGGATACACCTTGAAGCTTTTTGGATCTATCATGAACTGCTCCGTAACCCCATGCCATATAAAATCCTTTCTGAGGTATAGGGATGCATAGGCCATAGCTAGCTGTGGGATAATACTATTCAGTCCATGGAAGACGTAATCACCGTCATTTATGAAGCTTCCTAGGCATTTAATCATTATATCAGTTGGCCTTGAAGGCATTTTAGGACCACCTCTTGTATAGGTTTGTCTCTATCCACTCTAATGCGTTTCCATTTTTAGCGTAGTAATAGTATTCCTTTATCGCCTTGTATTGCGGCCTATAGTAGGGGTACATACCTGTAGGCCAAGCCCCATTTGGCGAGCTTACAACCGCTTCAACCCTATAGGAGTTCGCTGAAAGCAACTCTAGGTTCCTCTTCCTCAAGTCTTCTTCATTAACTACCTTTTCTACGGTTAAGATAACCTTTTTGGCAGCCTTTATTTTCAGCTCATCCTCATACCTAGGACCTAGGATCACGGCATTACCGTACCTATCGGCCATGTGGAGATGAATTATTGCCACATCAGGCTCAATGGCTTTAACGGCTATGATCTCCTCTCCTGTAAAAGGATCATTTATTACCTTCCACGTACCTTTTTTCTCATGTATTCTTACAAGGTCTGAACCCAAAATCCCCCTAACCGGCATAAATGGTATACCTTGGGCTCCTGCCCTTAGTCCTGCAACTACAGCACCACAAGTATCTTCAAGGTACTCTACTTCGTGTTTTTCTACGCCCTTCCTCACAGAAGGGGAGAGGCCAAAGTGCTCAAAGGTTGCCATGGCAGCCCTTACCCTTTTTAGCGATTTCGCTGCAACCAACATGTCAAGTCCAAAGCCGGGTTCCCTATCGATAAAGGAAAGCCTTTTCTTACCACTTTTAATGATGGCTGTTAGGAAGCTGATCGGATTTCTAAAGAAAGTTATCCCGCTAATAGTTATTTCATCATCGTTATTTATAATATCAATAGCATCAGATAAGTTCATAAGCTTGTCTGGGGGCATTTTTTCACCATAGTGTATCTTGCAAAAGCAGGGTATTTAAGTATGAGATTTGCTTAATTATTAACTTAAATTCTACTACCTTGCAAGTTAATTCCCTTATAACTTTAAATAATGGTTAAAGTTTTCACTTGCAAAAATAAAAAGGGTAAATAAAATATTTAAGATATAGGATAGGGTCACTTTAATGGTACAACATTCCTCCTATAGGTGTTGTTTATGATTATCGCAGCTGTTAAATACCAATTGTATAGTGATTGGGCAAAAGAGATGATACCAGCAGCAAATATAACTGCTAGGTTTCCGTAGGCGGCTGCCGCAAGAAATGCAAATGTTATCGCTAACCAATAAAGGTTTGCTGATATCATCTTTCCTAGAGGTTTAAGTACAACTGCCGAAACTAATGCCATGAATATCCAGAAGAGCCAAAACATTAAGAAGGTCGTTGGCGACGGTTGCTTTAGGATCGGTATAGCATATCTGACCTCCTCCCCGCCCTAAAGGGTGAGGGTTCTTGGTATTGCTAGGGCGGGGAGGTTTGGGGCTAAATCCCCTTTCGGGTTCAGCCTCAGGTCGGGTCTCCGACCTATTACCCCTATCCCCTCTCGGGGACTCGGGGTTATAGTTATCCCCTTAACTAGGATGTTATATGCACCTACAATATCAGCATTAAATACTTTGTTCGTAGTCGTGCACTTGAATAATCCCCTAGTTATTCTCTTCCCACATTTATTGCCATGAAATGGACAGCGTGATGATGTGTATGCTTCATCTACAAAAACAACGCTAATACCATACTCCTCCAAGACATCGGAAAGCCTTCTCAACAAATATCCATAATTCCATATTTGTACAGTATTGAAGTTGCCGTTATTCTGGGAAATCATTTTTGGGTACCCAACATAAACGGTAGATACGCTGATGCTGTAAATCTTTTCAGCAAGTCTCCTAACAGCAGTATTTATGTAGTGTTTAACTTTTCTCCTCCACTTCTTATATATTATCCTAAGTTTGTGCGAAGTCTTTAACCCATACTTGTTAAGCATACTCTGATACTTGGCTACCCTAATTTCCCAGTAGTGAGAGATGGATTTAAGTGGTCTGCCATTAATCAGGAATGCTTCACCATCCTCTGCATTTACAGCAAATAGGTTATTGATACCAATATCTACACCAGCTCGCAAGCTGCCGTTGGGTGTTGCTGGTACTTTTCTCCATGCACCTCTAACAGCTTTCTCATAGACTTCGAACGTTATATGAACATACCACTTCTTAGAGTCTGGGTCATAGTGTATCTCCATTCTACCCTGCTTGCCTTTAACATGAATAAGTCCTCTGTACTGTACTTCAACCCTACCTATAGCTCCTAGCCCCTTCAAGATTATCTTATTTTCCTCTATCCTATACTGGTCATTTCTAAGTACAACCCATAATGCTCTGGAACCATGCCTCTTCTTATAGCTAGGAGGATTTATTCTAAATGCTGGTACCTTACCTTCCCTTTTCGCTTTCAGCAAGCTGAAGAAGCTTTTCCAAGCCTCATTATTCTTGTTAAGTATTTGCTGTGCTGTTGCCGAACCTATTAATGTCTTGTATTTCTCATAGAATTCCCTGTATGTTACTTTAAAATCAACCTTCTTCTCAAAGAATTGCCTTCTCCTAGCATAATTAACTTCATTCCATAGCTTCGATGCAAGGCTACATAATGCTTTCAACTTAGCTTCAGAATTTTTGTCTAGCACTAATCTAACAACATTAGTTCTCCTCATGCCTCTCAACCCTCCTCCATTGCTCTTCAACGTATTTCTTAACAACATCCGCTGTTACGTTGCCTGCTGTAGCAACAAAGTAGCTTCTAGCCCACAGATTACCATACTTAGCTCTTGTCTTGATGTGCGAAAACCTCTGCAATATTTTTCTGGCACTCTTGCCCTTAAGGTAGTTCGCTATATAGGAGGGGGCTAGGCGTGGGGGACAAAGAAGAAAAATATGAACATGGTCTGACATAACCTCTAATGCCAATACTTCACATCCAAGTCCTTCAGCTATACTCTTCAATACCTCTCTAGTATATTTAGCAACCTCGCCAACAAGAATATCCCTGCGGTATTTAGGAATCCAGGCAAAATGATAGGCACACCAATACTTTACATGCCTAGTGTTTCTAAGCATTTTCCATGCCTGAGAGTCGTCCCCCACGCCTACTCCCTAGAATACACTAAAGCATTCACAACTCATAAAATTTACTCATCCCAGCCTTAAAAGGCGGGGCTTTCAGTTGTAAAGAGATATACAAGGCCTGCTATAAAGCCAAAAAGGCTCCAAACAAGTATGACAAAACCTGTTGATCCCATGTTATTCCTAAGCTCAATTATCGAAGAGAGGAAGTATCCAAGCCCTATTAAGAAGAGCAACGTGAATATCAAAATGCCTAGGGAATCAGCAAAGGGCACGAGGCCAGTATAAGTAAAACCAGTTATGAAGAGGGCGAATGCAAATCCGGTATTGCCTATTGCAGAAACTGAAGCCCAACTTGTATCTTTATCTGTATTCAAAATTACACCCATATCTTTCTTATGTCTTGGGGTTTTATATGTTTATGGTTTCTGTGGTTCCTATTAGCAAAAGAGAAATTCCTAGCCTTTCATTGTAAAAAGAAAAATGAGGTGATAGTGCACATTAATAATGTTTGCCTCTTCCTTCTAACCGAAGAATGTATCGACACATTTTTATAACACTAAAGGTAAGAAGTCTACAGAGACCTTAAAAGGCCCACAAAATGGAGACCATTACAACCCCTAGGAAACGCAAAGTATGTTATGCAAAGGCAATACCCTAATATAATGAATCGTAAGGATACAGAAAAAATTAAACAAGCCAATACATCCAATTAGAGAATAGCGCTAGAATCAAAAGCCTCGCCCTTTACGCAAAGAAGATGTGGCGTTTGTTTTCTGTTGATTTTGACTCAATTATAATACCACCAAAGAAGCTTACAGCAAGCAATAACTTGTAGCGGACCCGGGGGGATTTGAACCCCCGACATTCGGCTTAGGAGGCCGACGCTCTCTCCTGGCTGAGCTACGGGTCCTCTTCGGACCTCATATAGCCTTCCACTCTCAGCCTCCTTTATTAATATTGCTTTAAAATTATAAAGTTTTAGGGGTTATATAAAATAATAAGAAATGTAAAACTGACCTCCTCCCACCCTAAGGAGTGAGGTTCCCTTTAGGGCATTTATCAATTCTCAGCACCTATTCGGGATACACCTGCGAGGCAGTCGAACTGCTCAGAGGTGCTCCATTTTGTATCTATTCCCAGTTATCCCCTATTTCATTTAGGAAACTCTGGTTATGGGGGACTTTTTAAATATGTTCACAAATTATAAGCCTTTCATCTCTGCCTTAAAAGGCAAAGCCTTCAGTTGTAATGGTAACACAAATCTCTCCACACAATTACTCTATTTTGATTAACGGTACATACATTTCTTTTTCGCTCAAGCCGCTATGGTTGCCCTTAAAGGTAAGGTTTGGATCATTTTCCCTATATGAGTATATGTACCTTGTTTTGCTATCCCTTGAGATTCCAACATAGTCGCCCAGCATGTTTTTTGCAACATCACTATCAACCTTACCCAAAAGCTTTGATCCTATTATTTCTTCCTTGCTTAAAACCCATAGGTTGTATTTTTCCTGTAGATATGCCCTTATATCATTCCTAGTCCTGAACCACAAAACCCTTGAGTCCCCATAGGGTGGTATCTCTAGCAAGTCTAAAAGCTCTTTATCTTCGTTTAATATAAATGTCCTTTCTATGGTAACTTGTCCATGATCTGCAAATAGTATAAAGGTGGTATCTTGTCTATATTCTTGAGCTAATTGAAGGAGCTTCCCCAATATACACCTTATATCATAGACTATGTAACTTTCAAGGTTGCTTTCATATCCATATAAGTGGCCCAAGTGATCGATAGAGCTATAATAAACAAACACGCCATCAAACGCTCCTGAAGAAAGGATTTCATGGAGATTTATAATCATATCCGTACCATTAAAGTACCCTTTTATAGAGGCTTTTTCTTCGTTACTTGGATCTTTATGTATAGTGCTTGCAAACTCCCCAGTTGAAATAGCACTTGGCAAGAGAGAAACTATCCTCTTTTCGGTCTCATGTACCCATGGCTTAATTGGAAAAGCCTTTATGTATGGAATATGGTTCCTTATTGTATCGTTGCCGCCTTCTGCAACGTATCTATATTTCAGCGTGTTTATTATTCCCCCCAATTTCTTGTTAAACATAACATATCCCAAGACGCCATGCTCTCCCGGCGTCTGAGCTGTGAAAATAGTTGTTGTAACTGTCGATGTTGTCGATGGGAAGAGCGTCTTTGTTTTTCTTACCTCACCCTTAACAGGAATTCCGATCTTGTTGTATAGGCTCCAACCAACACCATCTAAGAAAATAAAAACTAACCTTCTGCCGGAGATCTCCATAGGATCTACCATACAATTCCTTTTAACATCAAAGAACCTCGCAATTCCGCAAGACATTCCATATATTGTTTCACTGTTTTCATAATCTGGATACACTATTTCACTTTCCAAACTAAACACCATTATAAACTTCTAATAAATAATAAGTTAAATCTGTATATTAATAGAATACCCCACTATAAGCTATTGGCCTTTGGAAATCTTACGAGAAGCTGTTAAAGCTCCTCAAATTTAGTTAATATTTCCTTCTAATACCTTTAAAATTTGGGCATAAGTTTGGTGATAGCATGTCAGGCATTAGGTCCGTGGAAAGGGTTTTTTCGAATGAGATAAAGGAGCTCAACAATAAGATTAACGCCTTTGTGTCTTTTAATGAAAAGGCCATTGAAGAAGCAGAAAAGGTTGAGAAAAATGGAATGGAACCCATACCCATTGGAATAAAGGATATTATTTATACCAAAGGTTTAAAAACAACGATGGGTTCAAGGGTTTTCATAAACTTTATACCGCAGAGAGATAGCTATATCGTAAAGAGGCTAAAAAGGCTTGGCTACGTAATAGTAGGAAAAACAAATACACACGAGTTCGCATCAGGCATCACAACTACCTCAAGCGTTTTTGGTCCGACTAGAAACCCAATAGATTTGAACAGAATAGCCGGGGGAAGTAGTGGTGGTTCTGCTGCATCCGCTTCCGCATCTATAGTCCCGATAGCCATTGGTACTGATACTGCAGGCTCTACTAGGGTTCCTGCCTCCCTATGCGGCATATATGGATATAAGCCAAGCTATGGGAAGATCAGCATTGATGGGATTTTCCCTTTAGCCCCATCCTTCGATACTGTAGGATTTCTTTCAAAGGAACTAAAGTGGATTATAAGGATAGCGAAAGAGTTCGACCTTTATAAAGAGGATGAAGTAAAAAGGATTAAACTAGGAATACCCAGGTGGTATATGCCTGCAGAAGCTACGTGGCCTGAGTATCAATCTATAATAGAAAAGGTCAGAAGCTCTTTTCTAGACTTCATTTCAACCAAATCTATTGACTACAAGGAGGTGGATATGCCCTTAACTTCTAAATATCTTTGGAGGTACTTCTCTGCAATAAGGTACAGTGAAGGTACGTACGTGCACATAAAGTACAAGGAGAAGTGGGATCTCTACTTCCCTGACGTGAGGAGATTAGTTGAAAAGGGGCTTAACTATAGTGCAATAGACTATATCGAAGCGGTGTATAAGAGAAGGGAGGTATTTGACGAATTTAAAAAAGTGTTAAAGGATGTTGATGCGCTAATAACCCCAACGACATTAATCTATGCACCTACTATTAACGAGGTGCTAGGTAAAGAAGATGGCACCGTTAGGAGTGTATTAACATATGAAACGCTCTTCGCATCCTTTGTTGATGCACCATCGATCTCCATACCTTCCTTAACAATTGATGGTATGCCCGTTGGGATACAGATAATAGGAGGTAAGGGCGAAGACAGCAAGGTCTTGAACATAGCTAAGGTGCTCTCAGCATAACTTTTATTAAAAAGCTTTATTTTACTGGCTTTACTCCAAAACTAAGTAAACGGGCGCGTGATCAGAGCCATAGATTTTATCCATTATGTCGCAATCCCTTATCCTATGAACTATATCTTGAGATACTACACAATAATCTATTCTCCAACCGATGTTTTTCTCCCTTGCGTGAAACCTATATGTCCACCAGCTATACCTACCAGCTTCTTTATGGAATATCCTAAAGGCATCTACATAACCTTTCTCTAGAAAAGATGTCATCCAATCCCTCTCTTGCTTTGTAAAGCCTGGGTTGTTAACGTTATCCTTCGGCCTGGCTATATCGATCTCCTTATGGGCTACATTAAAATCCCCACAAATGATTTTTGGTTTTTCTAGTTTCCCTAGAAAATCCTCAAAGGCCTTGTTGAACTTAAGCTTGTAATCCAATCGAGTTAAACCATGCTGTGCATTTGGAAAATATGCGTTTATTGCATAAAGTTCATTAAATTCTAGCGATATTACTCTACCCTCTGAATCAAATTCCTCGTCACCTATACCATATCTAACCTTTATTGGGTTGATCTTTGTTAAGGTTAACGTACCCGAATACCCTTTTCTCTTAGCTGGATTTATGTAAATACTATAGCCAAGCTTCTCCATCTCTTCTGGAACCTTATCAGTCTTTATTTCCTGAAACATAACTATATCATAGCTAAATATTTCCTTGGGCAACCCTTTGTTTATTAGGCTTTTTAATCCGTTAACGTTCCAGGTCAATACTTTCATTATCAACCCCTTGAACTATGTATCAAGTGGATGCTTAAATTTTTAAAAGTATGGAATGTTCAACAAAAAAGAAAAATTTGTACCTTCCTTGTTTACTCGATGCAAAATGGGTGAAAGTGAAAAGAATAGGCTTGCAAAGGATGTTACATCGTTCAGGGGTTCATTCTTTAACTCATTTGCTGGTCAGGCACCTACATATAGCGTGGCGGGCGGTGCCGCATTCATAATAAGTAGCGCTTTCGCTTCCGCACCCCTTGCTATGTTACTTACATTAATAGGAGTGCTATCAATTATATATGCAATATATTACCTATCTAAGAGATACGTGCATGCTGCCAGCTTTTACGCCTACGTCTCAAAGACCCTTGGAACTAGTGCAGGCTTTTTTAATGGGATAACATATGCCCTTTTCTATAGCATAATAGGCCTTGCATCGGTAGCCATAGCATTTGCGTATTTGACTACAGAAGGGCTATATGCCTCTTTTAATATCATAATTAATCCTTTATACTTTCTCGCAATACCTGTAATCATAGCATTCTTGGTAGCATACCTCGGACTAAAACCTAGTATCAGGTCAGAGGTAGTGCTAGCATCAATAGAATTTTCCATTTTAATCATATTTATAGTTTTGTCGTTCATATTTAACTATAGTAGGATTAGTGTAGTGCCTTTCACACTAAAAGGTACCTTTACGAAATCCCTTCCGTCTTCCATTTCTGCTATATCTGGAGGGCTCGTCTTTGCAATAACATATTTTATGGGATTTGAGGTCTCTACACAAATATCCGAGGAGGTAAAGAATCCTAAAAGAGATATACCCATCGGAACACTTTTTGCAACGACCCTAATGGGCCTTATCTACATTTTGGTTACATATAGTATCATATTGAATACAGGGATAAGCTATTCATCGCTTAACAAGTTTGTCAGCGAGGCCTCAGGCACTGGAGTAAATCCTGTCTATACGCTTATGGGAAAGTATATGGGTCATATAGGCATAACTATATTCTCTTTCATAGTTATCCTAAGCGTCTTCGCCTGCTACCTAGCAACGCTAAATGCTACTGCTAGGATGTTTTATGGTATGGCAAGGGAGGGCCAGCTTCCCAAAGCCCTAGAGAAAACTCACAGCAAATATAAGAGCCCACATACATCTTTGTACTTTTCTACAGGACTCACAGCACTAGTAATAATTTTAACATATGTTGCGGCCATCATATTAGGATATAGGGGGAGAATTGGGCTGACCTATAATGCAATGCAGATAGGCTACGCTATAGACTCTTTGTATTACGTTATATCTCTTGCCCTGCTCTCAGTATCAGCAATCAAGTCTTCTAAACCAATTGGTAAGGTCATATCAATCATAGGGCTCTCGATACTTGCTATAACGTTTTACTATTCAATAGTAAACATCTACTACCTAGTAGCAATAATCATATCTTCAGTATTAATAGTCATATATTATGCAAGTGGGCTACCCTACCGTAAACGGTAGGGCTTCCTGCTTCATGGAGGAAGCTTGCCCTTCAATTACTGCTTTAGCTGTAACGAAGAGTAGAGGTTTCCTCTCCACAGGCTCTGA
>Ga0256829_1000708_pt1 | contig 31016 bp, 28 predicted proteins | sample 131447metaG_FD_185979 | JGI IMG/M metagenome (GOLD analysis project Ga0256829, IMG submission 185979) | Hydrothermal vent microbial communities from Lau Basin, Pacific Ocean - 131-447 | ecosystem: Environmental > Aquatic > Marine > Hydrothermal vents | place: Pacific Ocean: Lau Basin | collected... | reverse complement strand
GTTATATATGACATATGTAAAAACAAAAATGATGGCTGTAGGAGCACTTTCAACGCTTCTTACGACTGGAGTGTTTGCTGGAGTTCCAGTTAATCTTGCATATCCAAAGGGTGAATTAAAAAATGCGGAGAAAATCATGGAGAATGTTTATTTTGTAAACCATTTCTATGCTTTTGAAAACTACTCTATAGAGAAAAAGAGAAGAACTATCACAGTTCTAGTTAAAAAATCAGCTGGTAAAAAACCACTTACAGATACAGTTGAGAGATACCTTAACAACTCTTATCTTGATAATCCTACAGTAAAAGCCAAAGACCTTGCTATCTTCCGTTCTGGAAAGATGAAGGGAACTGGTATGCTTATCACTGACTATAAAGATGATAAGCGTTCACAAGAGTACCTAGCTTGGTTACCTGCACTTCGTAAGATTCGTCGTTTTGCACAACCTGCACATGATGATGCTTGGGGTGGAACTGACTTTACATTTGGGGATGTAACACTTCGTAAACCTATGCATGAAACACATAAGTTGATAGATGTTGAGACATTTGGTAAAAGAGTTCATGTATTACATATACCTAAGGCTCAACAAACAAGTACAACAAAAAAACTTCCTGATGGGACTGATGACTATAAAGCTAACAAAGTATATAAGGTTAAAAGTACAACTAAGTTTTCTGGATGGTGGTATGACTACCGTATTACTTATGTAGATACTAAAAACTTTTCCGACTATAGAACTGAATACTATAAAAATGGTAAGTTAGTTAAAACACTGGAGAAAAACTGGAAACCTATAAAGGGACAAAAAGATCCTCGCGCACTTCGTTGGTTTACTTGGTATGCAAAAACAATGGAAACAGGTCATGAAACTATGGCTTATATCCCTAAAAAAGTTACGAAGTATAACACTTCTCTAAAAAGTTCACTTTGGACTAAGAAAACTCTAACAAAAATTAAGAGATAAGGAAAATATAATGAAAATGAAAAAAATAGCTTTATCTTTAGCTTCTGTTGCACTCTTAGCGATGCCTTCATATATCTTAGCTGATGATGATACTGATAGCGATAGTGATGGATACGAATTTCCTATAGATATGTCTGGTGAACTTATAGGAAACTATAGTGTTTTTACAAACAGTGGTGAGACACATAACCCTCAGAGAAATGCTGATGGTAGCAACCAACGACACAATATCGGCTCTCAAAGAGTTGCCGAAGCGAAGGCAAAACTTTATCTTGACCAAGAGGTTAATGATAACTTTAGTTGGCATGGTGAGCTTGACTTTAACAAAGACTGGGCAGCTATAAATGGCTACAGAGATACTCGTATAAACTCTCAGTTTGATTGGTTAAGAGAGCTATATGCTGATATAACTATCACTGATGATTTATCTATGAGACTTGGTAAGCAACAAGTTGTATGGGGAAAAGCCGATGGTGTGAAGTTTCTTGACATAATCAACCCAACAGACTTCCGTCACTGGGGACAAGACTCTATGGAGGACAGCCGTATAGCTTTATGGATGTTAAATGCAGAGTATGCCATCAATGACAACAGCTCATTTCAAATGGTATATGTTCCACAAGTAAATGTAACCAACCAAATCCCAGGGCTTTTAAATATAAAAACAGGGGACGCAGGACAAGAGTTTGTTCCACTTGGAACTGATACTCTTTTTGGACAATATAATGGGTTTTATAATATTGGGCCACAGCTAGGGAATGTTGCAACAGTTTTTGCAAATACTTTTAGTGGTTTACTTCCTGGAATTGCAAGTGGAAGTATTCTTAAAGGATTTAAAAACCTAACAGTAGCAGGTTTTACCGGATTTGATGGAGTAGGCACAAATCCAGATGTTAATGGATTTTTAAGTGGATTACCTGCTAGTTATGGATATGGAACAGGTGGTACAGTTGCCGCTGGTACAACAGGAAATCAAGTGTTAAATGGTGCAACATATGGTACAGGTGCACTTGGAACTGCAACTTATGGTGCAGCAGCAACAACTAACTTATTTGGAGGAACTCTTAATACAAGTAATCCAACAACAATGTTTGATTATATGGGTGATACCACATTTGCCACATTTGATGCATTTAAGGGATTGAAGACAAAATATGTAAAAAAACATCCAAATAATGACTTCAAAAATGGGAATATTGGTTTTAAATATGCTGGAACAAATGATGATATAGGTCTTAACTATACATTTAACTACTACTATCATTATGACAATAACCCTAACTATGAAATTAGCTGGGAGGATAAAAATGGTGCTGCACTTGGTGTTAGCACAGACACTAGCGTTCCTAACTTTGCTACAATTACATTAAAAAATTCTAATGGCACAGATTTCAACTCTTCAGCTCAAGGTGGAGCAACAATGGTCTTCACAGAAAAACAAACTCGTGTAAATACAATAGGTACTTCATTTGACTACGCTATTGACAATGACTTTGCTCCTGTTATCGTTCGTAGTGAGATTGTTTATGACCATGGTGTTATGCAATCAGTAGTTGATCTTGGTAAACTTGCTTATGGTGACTTAGCTGGTGCTTTTACAAGTCAAAAAGCTAACTTTTTAAACTATGTTGTCGGTGCTGATGTTACAGTTTTAACAAACCTTTTTATGAGTTTTCAGTTTATGGATAAATGGAACTTAAGCTATGTTAATGAAAATGTAAAATATCAAGGAAATACTCGTTCTTACTCTAAACACACTGCAAACCCTGCAACTATGAGTCTTGCGAATGGTTTCAAAGCAGCTGAAGAACATCAAATCATGTACACATTTTTCTTATCTCGTCCTTTCTTAGAAGGTGATGCACTTCGTGTGAACAACATTATTCTTTTAGAAAATCAAAATGCTGGTTGGTGGGATAGACTTGACTTTGAGTACTCTTACACAGATGATATTATCTTAACTGGTGCTCTTAACCAATACGGTGGAGATGATTATGGTGTATTTGGTCAGTTTAGAAACTCTTCTAATGTTCAACTTGGATTTAAGTACATCTTCTAAACCCTTTAAATCCTCTTAAATAAATTTAACACTCCGTAGGTTTAAAACCTACGGAAAACTAGGAAAAATCATGAATAAAAAAAAGAGTTTCTCTTTTAGATACGCCGCGTTTGCGATTAAATATAGATGGGTTCTGTTTATATCTTCGCTACTTATAACGGCCTTTACAGCTTGGCAAATACAATATGTTGATATCCGAAATGACCCTGACACACTCCTCCCTCAAACAAATCGTTATGTATCTACAAATAGTTACTGTGAAGATACTTTTGGTATGGGAAATCTTTTTGTTGTCGGTATAAAAGCAAAAGAGGGTTCTATCTACCAACCTTGGTTTGTAAACATAGTTCGCAAGATACATAAAAATCTTGAAAAGATGGATGGTGCTAACAAGGCAAACTTTATCTCTATAGCAGCCAATAAAGTTAAAAACATGGGTGTTGATGATGAGGGAAGTCTTGTCTTTAAACGCCTTATACCAAATGATGGTATCTCTACAACTGACCCAGAAGCAGCCAAAGAAGAACTAGCATTTATGAAACAAGGTTTAGATACAAATCCTGTTTTAAAGCCTATGATTGTGGACTCAGTAGATCCTAAAACTGGTAAAAAATGTTACAACGACGAAGCTGGATGTATTGCTAAAGCTACTTTTATCATAGCTGATTATGATGATAGCATTAAGCCTCATTATGTTGCTTGGGTAAAACAGGTTGTTGCAGAGTTACAACCCTACTACGATGATGACCGCATAGAGGTAACCATAGCTGGTGAACCTTACTTTCTTGCATGGATGATGGTTGAGCTTCTTAACCACTGGTATCTTTTTGTTCTATCTATCCTTATAGCCTTTGCTATTCTTTTCATAGAGACTCGTTCACTTAAAGGGGCATTGTTTCCTTTAGCTGGTGTTGGTATGAGTATAGTTTGGACTTTAGGTATCATGGGACTCTCAGGATTTAAACTAACCACTATGGTTGTTTTAACGCCTATGCTTATCTTAGCCGTCGGTATGGGACATGCCATACAGATAACGCGGCGATACATGAAGTCTATCAAGGATGGAGAGAGTGTTGATGAAGCAAGTATGAATGCTCTTGGATTTACTATCATCCCTGCAACACTTTCTATAGTTACTGATGCTATAGGTTTTGCAACACTAGCAAGTGTTGATATATCTTTTTACAAAGCTTACGCTTACTTTGGTATGTTTGGAATGTTCTCCTTGCTTCTAACAACTACAACTATGATACCACTTATGATGGTTATGTTTAAAAGTAAACTGCCTACTGTTGCACCTGAGGGGTATAAGTGGGAAGAGAGTTTTGGTAATATTGTAGCAAAAATGCTATCAGGCTGGGGAAAACTTATCCCGATAGCTGTTGTTGCTGTTATTATCGCTATATCTGTTCACTACACTAAGATCGGTGATGGTATTAGCAATATTGTAAATGACACTAAATACTCTGGTATGCAAAAGATTGAAAAAGTTGTTAAAGGCGATGAGTATGACTTAATGCCTGGAGTTGAGAAGGGAATCGACTATGCACAAGCTGCATTTAAAGTTTACTCTAAACCTGTTCAAGATATTTTCACTCTAAACACTATGATGCCAGGTGTTATCTCTTTTAATATCCCTATTCGTGGTAAGAAACCTCTACTTAATGAGTGTGATGATGATTATTATGATGCTCTTGATGCAGCTGATGAAGCTGGGACTAAGCCACCAGTTAAAAACTGTTTTGACCCAGAAGAGGATGACCCACAAGGTATTTTAAATAATGCTACTGTTTTAAAAGCTATGGATAAGATGGAAGATGACTTGCGTAAAAACAAGTATATTGGTTTTACAGCATCTTACGCACAATATGTTAAAATTGCCAATATGATTTTGATGACAGAAACTGGAAATCAACCAAATATCAAAGATTTTCAAATTCCAACAAGTGCATATCTTCATGCTAAAGATGCAACGGATGACCGTTCACCTGATGAGATTGTTCAACTTTACAATGGTCTTTTAGATGCAGCATCAAGTCCTGGTGATTTAGCTTCAATGACTACACAAGATTATAATACTGCACAGATTATGGGCTTTATCAATACTATGCACCCAGAAGAGACACATGCTGCTCTTAAATTTATACAAAAGTATATAGAAGAGCATAAAAATGATATAGGTCTAAACCAAGTAAATTTTGGATTTAGAAATGCTGATGCATCTGGAGATAAAGGTGCTATCGCTGATGACAGTAAACCAACTTATGTTGAGCCTGGTGTTGGTGGCTTCTTAGGAGCTACAGAAGCAACGCGTGATGTAACATTTGATAACTGGTTATTTAACCCACTTGGAACTGCTTTAGCTATCTTTCTTGTAGTAACTTTAATCTTCCGTTCATTTATCATATCTGGAGCATTATCAGTTTTACTATTTATAACTCTTTTTGCACAGTATGGAATGGCTGGATATTACACCTCACTACAGTTTTGGAGTGGAAACTTACACTTCGCAAACCTTATAGCCCTCTCTATATCCATGGGACTTGGAGTTGATTATAGTATTTACATGATTTCACGACTTAAAGAAGAGTTAGCAGAACATGGAGACTGGTTTACTGCACTTAAAAACACTATCGCAACAACTGGTTCTTCTGTTCTTATCTCTGTTGTTATCCTTGTTGGTGCATTTATACCACTTATGGCAACAACTTTAGGAAATACTTGGGGAGTTTCAGCGTATATCACTGAAGCTATATTAATCGATGTATTCACATCATTAACTATTCTTCCTCTAATCTTATTTTGGCTTAAACCTAAATATATCTTTAAAAGAGACTAGCCCTTTTCTGGGTTAGTCTTTATATTATTATATATTTGCTACAATTATACTAACAATTTGTTTTTTATATAAAAATAAAAATTAAGGACACCATGAATAATTTAGCATATATATACAAGCTATGGATAGGTATTGCTCAGACAAGTGGCAAGCTTACTACAAGTGATGTTCTATTAGCAGCAAAACGACTAGTTGAAGGTCAAAGTGATGAAGAGATAAGATTATCTATTGATGAGTTTGACAAATTTGCTAAAAACATATCCCTTGATGAAACTATAGAGTATCTACACAAGGTAGAAGCATCTAAACGATATGTTATACTCATAAACTTATTTATGGTGATAATGCTAAAAAACATAAATAAAGAGAGAGTAAATAAAGAACAAATAGCTGCACTAAAAGATATTTATACAAAACTAGAGCTTCCTTATCTTTACGATATTTTATATCTACTTATGATAAAAAAGTATGAACGAGCACACAAGGTACTACAAAAGCATACTCCAAATATTAACTTTATATGTTTTGATGAGAATGCAAAAAGTGAACTAAACCAATCTTTTAAAAATTATCAGGTTAGTTTTATTGTACTTCATATTGATGACTTTTTTATTTTGCTAAATCATCATAGTCAAGATTTGCATATTTATACTTACCAAAATGATTCAAATATACCTCTTTATAGTAAGTGCTTAGATTTTAGAGAACAACCTTACTCTTTTGTATCTCATAATATTAGAGATCACTCTATTTACTATATTGATAAAGATAGTTTTATTCGCATTGTAAACGAAAAAGAGCTTATCTATCTTGATGAAAATACACTAAAAAAACTTTTCTCTCCTCTTAATGAAAAACTATTCCTCACATCAGAAGTAGTTATGGAAGAAGATAATAGTTTAAAATGCTCCATAGTAAAGGATCATATATATAGTATTAAAGCAAATAAACTTTTTTCAGGATATACAAAAAAAAATCCTATTGTTAAAGATGTTAATTTTAATATCCAAGAGGGTGAACTTGTAGCGATAATGGGACCATCTGGTTCTGGTAAGACAACCCTTTTGAGAACTTTTGTACAACAAGCTAAACTACTCAAAGGTGAACTGCTTATAAATGGTGAAAAAATATCTCAAAAATATTTTCACCGAATGGGGTATGTGCCACAAGATGATGTTTTGATTAAAGATTTAAATGTATATGACAATATGTACTACTACTACAGACTACACTTCGGAAATGAAAAAAGTAATGAAGAAGTTGATAAACTGATAAGCATACAGCTTCGTAACTTAGGTATTTTAGACATTAAGGACTCTCCAGTATTTAAAAATGGAAAGTTTACAATATCTGGGGGACAAAGAAAACGCCTAAATATAGCCTTAGAACTACTTAAGGATGTAGATCTAATTTTAATGGATGAGCCAACAAGTGGATTATCATCCCTAGACTCAGAAAACATAATAAGTGAACTTAAAAAAATCACCCTGCTAAACAAAATCGTCATTATAAATATACATCAGCCATCAACTGCCATGTATAGACAATTTAACCAAGTTGTAGTTTTTAACGAAGAGGGAAATAATATCTATACAAACCAATCTATCGAAGTTCTGAAGATATTTAAACTTGTAAAAACAGAAGATGCCTATATGTTTAATGATGGTGATAGTGAACTTAAAGAAGATATAGAGTGTATGAAATGTGAGAAAAGCGATCCAGAACTTCTTTTAGAAATTCAAGCAGATGAAAAAAGTAACTTTTGGAATCTATTTAGTTATTTAAATAACTTCACGGAGAAATAATGTTTAATAATCCAATATCTACTCAAATAAAGTATCAGCTTAAAAGACAATTTAAAATAAAGCTTTACGAAAAACTAAATCTTATTATCTCATTTGTAATAGCCCCTTTGTTGTCATTTTTATCTGCTTATATTTTTAGGTCTAGCCTTGATTTGGTTGAAAACCAAGCATATCCAAACTATCTTTTTTTCATGCTTATCTCAGCTATATTTTTTGGATTAATTGCTTCTGTATTTGAAGTCATAAAAGACAGGAGAATGGTGCAAAGAGAAAGGATTGGAGGGGTTTCGGTATTTGGCTACTATATATCAAAGTATTATGTTTTAAGTTTCTTTGGACTTATTCAGACTCTTCTTTATAACCTGATTGGAATGATTTTTTTGCATATTCCCTTAGCTATAGTTGCGTTTAACTCTTTAGTCATGTTCCTTACAGTAGTCGTAAGTATCTCTTTTGGTCTCTTTATCTCCTCATTTACAAGAAGTAATATGATAGCTTCAAACCTAATCCCTATTATAATCATCCCTCAAATCCTTCTAGGTGGACTTATCCCTTACAATGATATGGATAAGGCAATATATATGTGGGAGACAAACTATTCCAAATCTCCTCCAATCGCAACTATTATGCCAATAAAATACGCTTATGAGTCAATAATCACAGGTAATGTTGAGTTTACCTTAGGAAATAATGAGATTAATGACCAAGTAGCACAGATGGTAGATTTTTTACAAGACAATCAATTTATGAGCATCTCTAAAGATAGCGTTCTTGAAAACTTCGGTTACTCTATTTTTTCTAAAACATGGTTTCTTGACATTATAGTCGTTATAGGATATATTATTGGAACATTTATTTTAGGATATATTTTATTTTACAGGAGAATTTTTAATGGTTAAATTATTATTTATATTTTTACTCGGATTTGTTAGTTTATATGCAAAAAGTAGTGTAGGGGCTTGTATCCCTATCGGAAAAGTTGTTGTCTTAAAAAAGTCTATCATGAGCCTTGATTTATCAAAAGAGCAAAAGAAAAAGCTTTTAAAGTATGAAGAGACACTTAAGAACAAACTAAATGATGTCAGAGATAGTGCAAATTCTAAAAATGAAAAACTATCAAATCTATTTGATGAAAAGAGATTTTTAAAAGACAAATTTTCCAAAATAACCACAAGAGAGAATATTGTTGTAACAAAAATCATATCAGAATATTTTGAGAACATGTACAATGTACTCAACAAAGAGCAAAGAGCAAAGCTGGTAAAAAGATTTAAAAGAATAGAGAGAAAAAAAAGAAAGAGATAAGTTAGATATAAGTTATACTTTAAAAAGTATAACTTACATAACAAGACGGATTAGTCGTTCATACTCTTGAGGAATTGGAAGCTTAGCACTTGGCAAAAAATTTCCAATAGCTATGTTCATCCATTCACGGTTTGTATTTATATCTGAAATCTCGATAAAAAACTTACCACTTTCATTTGTTAGTTTATATTTGTTTACTTTAAAGTCTATCGGGTCTTCTTCACCCACAGGGTGAATAGAAAATGATATAGAGCGAGATTTGGAATCTAGTTTAAAATCAATCATCTTGTTTAAATACCTTTTGTTTACTTCTTATATTTAACATCGATTTCTAAACCAATGCCACCTTTTTTACCAAGACCGATAGTAACATCTTGATCATTTATCTCTTTTTTAAGTTTACCAATATTGATACCATTTGATTGAGCTGCTGTAAAAGTCATGTGAAGCTCTTCAAAGCTATCTTTTCCTTCTTTGATTAGGTTTACAACTTGATCGAAAGTGATATTTTCAACTTTATTTAGGTCATTTTCATTGAGACCTCTATCCATCATTTCCATCATACCTTTACCAACAGTATAACTCATACCGATTGGAGAGTATTTAGCTATCTTTTTAACTGCACCCTTAGCTCTTTGTGCAAAACTTGTTTTTTCTTCTGTTGCATCTACTATTTCTACTTCTTTATTTTCATAATCTACATTTGCATTTACTGACATTATATTTCCTTAAAATTTTATTTTTATAATTATATCTAAAAAGTTTATTTTATGACATAAAAGTACGAATTGGTCCATTTAGTTTAGCTGGTAATTCAAACTCTTTGTTTACAATAAACATATCCATCAAGGTTTGCATCCACTCTCTATTTGTTCTCATTTCATACATAACTACCGAGGTAAAGCCATCATGTTGAATAAATTCATAATTTTTAATATCTACAACGATAGGTAATTTTTCACCTTTCATCATAAGTTCTATCAAAAAAGATTGGTCTTTTGAATCAATTTTAAATGCAAGTACAGTTCCGTAACTTTTTATAGCCTGATTAAGAACTGTCTTGAACAATTTTGAATTTGTTGCATCTTTACCTGTATATACAGTCTCTTTAACTATATTTTTAAATTTATCCATCATAGACATTTGATTAATATTCCTTTTTCACTATATCTGCTATAATTATATGATAATTTAGCTAAACAAATACTTATCAAGGAAGAGCATGAAACTTAAAGATTTAACATATGAAAATAAAAACTTACAACTTTATGTTAATGACAAAAATGAACTCTTTTTTGATGATGAAAATATTAAGAAAATTTTCAATCTTACAACAGAAAAATTGGGTCAAATCCTAACTACAAACAAGAGTAGGCTTCATGAAACGAAAGAGTATCATTACAATGATGAGCATAAGCGTTTATGGAGTAAACTAGGTATCATTAAACTTGGATTTTTCACACAGCATGATGATAACTTAGGTTTTTTAGACTTTTTAGAGACACTTAACTTTGAAAAGAAAACGAAACAAGAACAAAATATTTCAAATGAAAACCTTGTCAATATCTATAAAACACTAGAGAGTAAATTTGTAGATTTTTCAAAAAAGATAGAAAATGAAGCAGATATTGACTCTAATGAGTTACAAAAGTTTATAGAAACATTTAATGCTTTTGTTAAAACACGCTCTGAACTTCTCCCAAAAGAAAAACCACCTATTCCAGCTGCACTACTTAACAGATATGGTGGTGCTAAAAAAGATGGTGTACTCAAAACCATCTTTAACCTTGCATCAAAAACTGGCTCAGACACAATGGACTTTGCTTCTCAAACAAGAGATCAAGCGTATGGCTTTGCTTCAAAAACTGAAGATGATGCTTTTACTTTTACACAAGATACTCGTGATCGTGCTTATGATTTTACCTCAAAAACAGAAGATGATGCTTTTCAGTTTGCAACAAAGATGGAAGATGATGCTTACAAGTTTGTATCAAAAATGGCTGATGATGCCTATCATTTTGCAAGTGATGGTATGAACTATGGTTATATGTTCGCTTCTCAAGGTGAAGAGTTAGGACCTATGGCTGATAGAGTTTTATGGATGGCTTCTGAGATAGGTTTGATGGCTGATCGTATAGGTGAGATGAGTGATAGAATTGTTCATACAGAACATCTTATCATGAACATGTCAGTTATGATACTAAACTTTGGTTTGCTTATAGATGGAACTATAAAAACTATTGCAGAAGCTGGTTTAAATGCTATTGGGATTATCTACGACAAAGACGAGATGCCAGAGCTAAAATCTTCAACTAAACATATTGACTTAATAGGAAGAAATGTTGAACTTATACTTACTCAACAACATGAGTATGACTTAAAAGTGCTAGAGAACCAAAAAGAGCTTAGAAAAACAACTATCTCTGCTCTTGATAAAATCTCTTTAGAGTATTAACTCTCTACTGTACGCTCTTTGGTGTAGTGTATGATTGTGCTAAATTAACAACCGTTTCTATAATATCCGTTACACTTGATGCACTACTCTTTCTAACTTCTATACCATCTCTTTTTTTAATCATATTATCAAGAGTTATGATGAAATGATTTATCTCTTCTAGTGTTGCGTTGGGGTCATCTTTTAGCTTCTTTAGTCTATCTTCTAGTAAAACTTCTATCTCATTATAAAAACTATGAGTAGAGTCTTGCGACTTATCTTGCAGATTTATATCTTCTATAAACTCCACAAAGGCTAAAGCATCATCAGTTTTTAAATGATATGCCAATCTTATAATCCCAGTTTTAGAAAAAAAGAGTATCGATGAAGTTGATTTGTCTTTTTCGTATTCTACGGACTCATAACTATAATGTTTTCCCTCAGTAAGGCTATCTAAAGATTCTACAATCTTAGCAATAGTTGTATTTAATGCAAGAGCCGTTTCTTTATTTGAGAGCAACCAGTTATTAGTTTTTATGAGAGGATGTAATTCTAATGATTTGTATTCGACAAGAGTTAGAGAGTGTTGTGGCATGAAAAGCCTTTAAGGGTATTTTGTGGAGTATTATAACAAAATATACTCCACAAAAAAATTAATCAGTAATTTTTTTATAAACGCCTTTAGCTGCACCAGCCATAATCATCATGGGAGCCATACCAACAGTCATACCTGTACCTGCTGCTTCACCCATATAACCAGCTAATGTTTCGATTAAATCAGCCATTTTAGTTTCACCACCAAAACCACTTACAATCGCTTTAGCTTTATCTGAACCGATTTCACGAGCATCTTCGATTTGAGTTTCAAGTGTATTTAAAGCACTTAAAATCGTATCTGTAGTTGCGTCATATTGACCTTCAACAATATTACCAAACTTATCTGAATTTGCAGGTGCTTTAGCAGCTGTCTTAGGAGCAGCTTTTTTAGCTGCTGGTTTTGCTTTAGGAGCAGCTTTTTTAGCTGCTGGCTTAGTTTCTACTTTTGGAGCTGCTTTTGTTGCAGCTGGTTTTGTTTCTGTTTTAGTTGTTTCTGACATAATAATTTCTCCGAATAATTTTTAAGTTTATGACACATATATAAGCTAATCATATATATCATATTCAAAATTATACTCAATCTAATATTAATTTAAGCTTATCTTATAATAAGCATAGGTAATAAATATAAATTACAATCTTATAATCTCATCAGAACACCAAGAAGCAAGTTCTAAATCATGAGTAATAAGAAGCATACCTACATCATCTAGGTTGTTTAACAACATTTTCATTACATCTAGCTGTATTACATTATCCAAAGCTGATGTCGGTTCATCTAAAAGAAGTAGGTCGGGTTTCATGAGCATCGCTCGTAGTATTGAAGCTCTTTGAAGTTGTCCACCTGATAGTTCATGTGGTAGTTTTTCTAAAATATCGTATTCTAGGTTTATAAGAGTTAAATACTCTTGTAAAAGTTCTAAGGAAGCAACATCTTTGATTTGATTTAGCAGTGTATAACTTGGATGAAAAGAGCTATATGGGTCTTGAAAAACTTCTGCACATTTAGCACTTTTAATATCACCAAAAAAAGGTTTTAGATTTTTCAATATTAGTTCAAATAGAGTGCTTTTACCTATTCCACTCTCACCCACAATACTTTTAAACTCACCTTTTTTTAAACTAATAGAAAAATCTTCAAAAAGTAATTTATCTTTTGTATATCCAAAAGATAAATTTTCAACCTCTAAAACTAAGCTCAAATATTAACTCTTATTTAGTTCATGATATAGTTTTGCTAGTTCTCTGTAAAGTGCATCTGGTTTTATATCTGGTTCATTTTTAAAAACTTTTTGCATGACAACATTATCCTCATCTCCAGCCCATACTTTTACATAAGTTCCCTCTTTATACCCATTATCCTGACGAAATTGATTTAAAATATTTTTTCCAACATAAAGTTTATATAATGAGTCCAAATCAAGTCCACTCAAAAGAACCAAGTCAAAAAAATCTGCAATTAATTTCTCAAGTTTATAATTATCCTTAGAAAGACTTAGTCTTATCATCTCCTCAACTTTTTCTATAACTACATCTTGAGATGAAAATTTATTATTGTTTGTGTTTATCTTCTCAAAACTTGGCATCTCAGAAATATTGAGAGCAATATCTTCTATGACACCTTTTAACTCTCTTGAATATTCTTCTATAGCTAAACTCATGATAAAATGCCAAACATCAACAACTTCTATCTGCATATTTGCCCAATCAGGTTCAGCCGCGATATTTTTCCAATGTTTCCATGAGAAACTATCTATCATTTCAGCACATTCCATATATATGCATCTCTTCCAGTTAATAGTCTTAGCATTTTTAGTAATACCATCTGTCCATTTTTCGCCATTTGTTGCATCATTGAGTTGATTTTGAAGTTGTAGCATTAGTAGAATTTTACTATTCATATATTTCCCTCTTTTTTATTATCATAATTGTATCTAAATATGGTAAAATAATACTCGATGAAAAGAGTAAACTGCAGACGATGTCAATATTATTATGTAACTTGGGAAAATGCTAAACCTCATGGGTGCAAAGCTTATGGATTTAAGTCAGCTCAAATACCTTCTATGGTTGTTTTTCAAAGTAGTGGATTAGCGTGTTCAGCTTTTAAGCAGAGACTTCCGTCCAAATAATCTTCCGACCAAAGCCAAGTCTATTATCTGTTAATTTAAAATACTCTACCTCTATCTGCCAAAGTTTTGGGTTCAAAGCGATAGCATAAGGAAAACTCTCAAAATACAATTTTTTCAATCTACTATCTTGAAGTTCCCTAAATTTACCACGAAGCTGAAGCCCCTGTATCTTGCCAACAGTTTTTGTCTCAAGAAGTATATTTGCTGCAACGATAGGATTATTTTTTATATGTTTGATATGTGTTGTATCTTCACTACTAGCCACCACAAAACTATTTAGTTCTTCTGAGTAGGCATAAAAAAGACTACATGAGCTAACTTCATCTTTAAAAGAAGTTGCTAAACTCATAACATGATGTTTTTCTATAAAAGAAGTTATCTTTGAAAAAGAAATGTTTCTAAATCCTCTGCACATTTTATATTTCGTTTAGCTAACATCATTTTTGCAGTATCATCTGCTTTTAACACATCATACATATCTAAAGGACTTATAATATTATAATAACTCTTCATAAAATCCAATAGTATCTCAAAATTATTATCTTTCATCGCATGTTGTTTGTACTCTTTAAATTCTTTCCAATTAATACTTACCAAGTTCTAACCCCTTAAGTGCTTTTTCTAATCTATCTATTAATTGTGACATTTTAGCAGAAGACAGAGCAAAATTCAAACGCATAAAACCACTTCCTTCTCTACCAAAGCTCAAACCTGCATTTAAGCCAAGTTTTGCCTCTTTGATAAAAAACTCTCTTAACTTCTTATCACTAAAGCCCATATCCCTACAATCAAGCCATGCCAAGTAAGTCGCCTCTATAGGTGTTATCTTAATAAAGTCAGAGTATTTGTCTGTTAAGTTTTTAAGTCTCTTATAGTTAGAGTAAAGATGTATTTTCAACTCTTCTAACCATAATTCTCCATGAAGATAAGCACTTTCAAATGCAACATGAGACAAAACAGCACCCTGTGCAAAATGAACTTTGTCGTATGCTATTTTAAATTTTTCTCGAAGTTTTTTGTTTGGTATAGCTACACTACTCATAGCAAAACCTGCCATATTAAATGTTTTACCGACTCCTATAGCCGTGAGCGTTATATCTCTAGCTTCTTGACCAATAGAAGCAAAAGGAGTATGTAAGTTTGGAGCATAAACCAAATCAGAGTGTATCTCATCTGCAAAAATAACAATATTGTTTTCTAAACAAACTTCTAAAACCTGTTTTAACTCCTCTTTTTTCCAAACACGACCAACAGGATTATGAGGAGAGCAAAGTAGTAAAAGTTTTGTGTTTTCGTCTATCTTTGATTTTAAATCTTCTATATCAAAAGTGTAAGTTCCATCCTCTTTTAAAGAGAGAGGATTTTTCACTAACTTTCTGTTAAGCTCTATAACGCTATGAAAAAATGGAGAGTAAACTGGTGTTTGAACGATAACACCATCTCCTTTATCGCTAAAAGCTTCTATGGCTACATGCATAGAAGCAACAACAGAGTGCGAGTAAAACATATCTTCTACTCTATAACTTATACCATGTCGTTTTTTCATCCACTCTATCTGTGCTTCATAAGCACTGTTTGGAACTTCTTCATAGCCTATAATGGGGTGTTTGAGTCTTTTTTTTACTGCATTTAGCACAAAGTCAGGAGTATCTATATCCATATCTGCCACCCAAACAGGTTCTATATCAGTAGTGCCAAAGAGTTTTTCTCTAAGGGTGTATTTCTCTGCGTTTGTCTCCTCTCTATTGGCACTAAAAGAGAAGTCGTAACTCATTTTTTCTTCCAAACACTAAGCTCTGAGATAGTATGTTGATATTTTCTTGCTGTCTCTTTGATAACAAATTCTAAATCTTGTACATGAACCAACTCAAACTTTTTTGATAAAACTTTTTTTAGAGTCTCTATAGTTTTAACATCTTCGCCATTTTCATCTACATATCCACCTAACCAAAACTCTTTTTTAGTAGAACTCTCTTGCCAAGTATATGGTGAAGTGATAACAAGTATGCCATCTTCATTTATTCTCTCATCAATAGTATCTAAAAATAGTCTAGGGTTATAAAGTCTATCTATAAGATTTGTTGCCATTACCAAATCATACTTTTTAAAATGTGTCTTTAAGTTACAAGCATCTCCTTGCCAAAATGAAACTTTATCTCTTAAATCTTCATATCCCAAATCGTCAATTATGACTTTTTTCTTATGTGATATTTCACCTTCATCCTTAACACTAAAAGCAATATATCCATCATCTTTTAACTTTGAGCCAACTTGAACAAAACGAGCAGAGAAGTCTATGCCCTCTACCTCATCAAACTCACGAGCAAGTTCATAAGTCGCTCTTCCTGTTGCACAACCCAAATCAAGTGCTTTTGTTTTATGTCTTGCAAAAGAAGAAGCTACTCTAGCAGTGCTAATCGCAAAATTTTCTACTCCAAAATATTCTTCGCCATACTGAAACTCACAATATTGAGAAACTAACTCATCACTCTCATATATATCCATCTTTTCCTCTGATTTCTTATCACTTATCACATATCTAAAACCAGCATTTTGAAAAAAATGTTTTCTAAAAGCGTAACGAGAATATTTTGAGATAAGATTACCACTACTAGCCCATGATGAACCGAGAATAAGTGCATGTTTTTCATCAAAAGTAGGAACTGAAAAATCATCATAGGCTTCATGAACTTTAAAGCCATCAAAAGGTCGTATAGGTGTACGACTCCATTGCCATACATTACCAACAACATCATATAAACCATTAAAGGAGAACTCATTTACTGGGCATGAGGAAGCATAATGATAAAAGTTTAAGTTTGCCCTACTCTCATGAAATGTTGGAATATTTTGGACTCCTGCATAATCATACATAACTCTATACTCAGCCTCACTTGGAAGTTGATACAAGACTCCATCTTTTTTACTTTTATATCTACAAAAGGCTTCTGCCTCTAAGGCATTTACATCAACAGGCCAATCAAGTGGCATATCTATCTCGTGGGTAAGAGTTCTATATCTATAAACTTCATCTTTGTAAATCCAAAAGTGTGGTCGTTTAGCCTTGCTGATTTTTAAAAACTTTTTACCCTCTTCATCCCAAAACTCTTCATTTTCATAGCCACCATCTTTAACAAACTCCATATATTCACCATTACTTACTAAGTATTTTGAAACTTTAAATGAAGATACTTGCTCTTTATAAATTCCATACTCATTATCCCAACCGTAAAGCTCATTCGAGTCATCAATCCCAAGTTTGACATTTGATGCATTTATATCTATCATTTCATTTTGTGGAGCTATAGCACTATGTTTACAATATGGAAAATCTTTAAACTCCTTAACTAAGTCAATAGGCATTTGACGATGAAGGACAAGTGATGTTTCTATATGTATGCGTTCATGTTCTATACCCATAAGTATAATCCACATTGGTGAATTATCTTTTATAGGCAACTGCAATGGCAGAGTAATTATCAACTCTTTAACTAAAGTTTTAACTTCTACTCTATACGCTCTAACCTCATCTACTGATGGCCATTTGTAACGAGAGTTCTCCATATCATCCCAAGACATTTCATCAACACCAACAGCAAAAATTGACTCAAAATCTGGGTTTATTCTTTTGTTGATAATTTTAATATTAATCAGTTTGTTAATAAAAAAAGTTGCAGTATGTCCAAAATAAAAAATCATAGGATGACGAGTAGGCTCTGACTTCTCATAAAAAACACTATCATCTTTTAAAACTTCAAATACTTTTTCAAAAAGTTCATAAGTATTAAGAAAATACTCTAAAATTTCTTCTCTTTTACTCTCTACACTTTCCCCATCTAACAAGACTGAATACTTACTAATTTTACTCATTAGATAAACTCTTTAACCCTTAAAGCAAGTTGCTCTGGAAGTAGTTGCAAAGACTCTTCAACAAGTTTTGTGTTTCCATGAGTGATAAACTTATCAGAAAACTCAAAACTTGTAACTTCTATATCTAAAATCTTCTTATCTGCTAAAAATTCTAAGACGCACGAACCTACTCCACCCATTTTTGCACTATCTGAAAAAATAAACCATTTTTTATGCTTTTTAGACATCTCAAAAAGCATTTTTGTGTCAAGTGGTTTCACAAAACGCAAGTCTAGTAAGCTTACCTCTTCTTCTAAAAGTTGTGCCGTTTCATAAGCACGACCTACTCCATTTCCGTAACCTATAAACAGTATATCACTATCATTTGAAATTAAAAGCTGTGAAGTAGCTAATTCAAATGGATTTGATTCTGCTAAATCTGTTTTTATAAATGAACCCCTTGGATAACGCAATGAACATGGATGTTGGTACTCAGACGCGAATGCCATAGCTTGATGAAAACTTTTCTCATCCCTTGGAGCAAATAGCGTCATATTTGGTATAGCTCTTAAAAATGATATATCAAAAGCACCTTGATGTGTTTCTCCATCTTCACCCACTATTCCTGCCCTATCAAGTGCAAAAACAACTGGTAAATCCAGTATGCAAGTATCATGAATAACTTGATCATATCCTCGTTGTAAAAATGTAGAGTAGATTGTACAAAATGGTTTAAAGCCCTCTTTTGCAAGTGCTGACATTGAAGTTACTGCATGTTGTTCTGCTATGGCTACATCCCAAAATCTATTTGGATATTTTTCTATTAAGCTACTTAAACCTGTTCCACTTGGCATGGCAGCTGTTGCACCAACTATCTTTTCATTTTTCTCGCATAAGTGCATCAAAGCTTCTGTGTATATTTGAGTGGCACTTTTATTAGTAGAAGCTTTTTTAGCACTTGTTCCATCGCTTCTATCAAATGGTCCAACACCATGCCACTTCTCTTCTTGACCCTCGGCAAATTCATAACCCTTGCCTTTAAGCGTCTGAGCATGGATAATAACAGGTCTTTTAAGCTGTTTTGCTGTTTGCATAATGTCTATAAGTTGTGCTAAATTATGCCCATCTACAGGACCTATATAGTCTATCCCCATCTCTTCAAAAAGCAAACCTGGGGTAATCAGACGAAGAGACTCTTCCATGCGTTTAGCAATGTACCTAGCACCCTCACCAAAGTTATCAACAAAACTCTCTGTACTCTTTTTAAAACGCTGATAAAAAGGTGATGCCATTGCTGAACTAAGTATTCTGCTCATAGCACCAATAGGTTTTGATATACTCATCTCATTATCATTTAAGATGATAACCATAGGATATTTTCTATCCCCAAGTTCATTTAGTGCTTCATATACCATACCTGCTGTCATGGAACCATCCCCAATCATAACAACTGGAATACGAAAATCTTCTTCACCCTTTAAGGCGATGGCTTTTGCTGCACCAACACCTAAAGAGATAGAAGTAGAGCTATGCCCTGCCACAAAATAATCATCATCACTCTCACTAGGTTTTGTATATCCACATAAACCATTAAACTGACGAAGGGTATCAAAAGCTTCCCATCTATCAGTTAAAAGCTTATGTGCATATGCTTGATGAGAAACATCAAAAATAAAAGGGTCTTTTTTACTATCAAAAACCTTATGCATAGCAACTATCAGTTCTGTTGCACCAAGAGTTGAGCTTAAATGACCACCATTTTTGCTAACAACTCTTAAAATTTCTTCTCTTATATCACTACAGAGTAGTTCTAACTCATCTACACTCTTTTCTTTAATATTCATTTATAATTTACTCACTTATAGCAGCTTGTTTTACTTTATCAAATCTTTTATGTATCTCAGAGTCTATATTTCCTACATCACTTATAGCAATAACTCCACCCTCATTGATAGCACTATCAGATATAACTTCCACATGTGCTAATGAACCAATTTGTTCCGATATAGCTCCATGATTTTTCGGATTTACTTTAAGTGTAATCTTAGAAGCACTTTGCAACTCTTTTATTAGTTCAGATGATAAAACTTTTGCTATGTTATTAGAATTTTCACCAAGTTCTATAGTTACCACCTCTTTTGCTATATCAAGAGCTGCGTTAATAAGCTCTTTTTTTATACTCTCTAAGGCTCTCTCATACTCTTTTGCATTTTGTTCTAATTTTTTTACAGATTCACCAAATAAAGAAACAGCCTTTAACATTCCAAGTTCACCATCTTCCATAGCTTTGGCTTTGCCTGCTTCCATCCCTTGGGCAAAAGAGTCTTCTTTACTTTTTTCAAGTTGGATTTTAAACTCTTCTTCCTTAGATTCAAGTTTCATTTGTAACTTAATAAAATTTGATGACATTTCATCTGTTTTTTTCATAAGAGATTCTATCAAAGACTCTTTTGAAGAGTTGCTTAATGCACTTGAATCTATCTTATCACTCTCTCTAGCTTGAGGATTGTTATCTTCGTTAAAATCTTCTTCTGTTTTACTTGCAAAAACACTATGATTATCTTCCTCTGCTGAGCCAGATGAAAGCACTTTAAAATTGTACTTGTTTATATTGTGTTTGCTAATTTGTCCACTGGAAATTACTGTTGCCATATTTTACTCTATCATCTCTTCAGTAGAACCCATTTGAATAGTTCCAGCTTCTGCCAATTGATTTACTACTTCAACGATTTTTCTTTGAGCAGCTTCAACTTCTTTCATCTTAACAGCACCAAGGAACTGCATTTCTTCTTCAAATGCAGCACGAGCTCTTTCACTCATAGCAGAGAAAAATTTCTCTTTTAACTCTTCTGGGGAAGATTTTAAACCCATCATCAAGTCTGGTTTTTCTACGGCTTTTAAGACTTCAGTAATCGCATTTTTATCTAAAGAAACCATATCCTCAAATGTAAACATCATCTCTTTGATAAGAATTGCCAAGTCTTCATCTACTTGTTCAATATTTGCAAGAGTTGCTTTAGAGCTTTTAGCACCTAAACGGTTAAAGATGTCAGCAACTGCTCTAGTTCCTCCTACTTCAACTTTATATGAAGCAAGTGACTCTAGTTTTGACTCTAAGACTGCTGAAACACGCTTAATGACCGATGGGGATATATCTCCAAGTCTCGCCATACGCATAGCAACTTCACTTCTTAACTCATCAGAAAAATACTGCAAAGTATCTGCAGCTTCAGTAGGATCCATATGAGCCAATATAAGAGCAATAGTTTGTGGATGCTCATGCATAATAAAGTCTGATAGTTGTTGAGGCTTTATTTTTGAGAGATAAGCAAAATTTTGTGTATTTTGCATACTTCTTGAAAGTTTATCAAGAACTTTTTTCGCTTCATCAGCTCCAAGTGTTCTATATAATAGTTCTCTTGCATACTCCATACCACCAGAGGTGATATAAGCACCTGACTGAAATATAGCATGAAATTCTTCTAAAATAGCACTTGCAACCGTTCTATCCACAGTAGTGCTTGTTGCAATATATTTAGATACTTCTGTAATGGCTTCTACATTCATGTTTGAAAAAATCTCTGCAGTTGCTTCTTCTCCAAGTTGTAGTAAAAGAATTGCTATCTTTTCTGCTATGCTCATCTCATCAAATACAGCTTCTTGTTGTTGTGTTAAGTTTGCCATCCCCTACCCCTTATCTAGCTTTGAACCAGTTGCACCCTCAGCCTCTTCGCTAAGAAGTGCTTGTAATAATGAAGCAATGTCTTCAGGGGCATCTTCAGCCATAGTTTTAACTTTTTCCAAGATAACTTCATACTTAAGTTCATCTTCATTAAAGTCTTGACCAACACCTAATTGGTCTTCAACTTTTTTACGCATATCTTGAACTTTTTGAACCAAATCTTCATCCTCATCATCTTCTACTTCTAAGACAGGACGATCCATCTCATCCTCTTCTTTTGATACTTCAAGCATTTTACTTGAAAATGGAAGAATGACTTTTTTATAAAGAATAAGAAGTAATATAAGTACAAATATATATTTAATCAATCCAGAGAAAGGGGCAATATATGTTTGACTAAACGCCATTGCTTTAGACACCTTATCCGCACCACTAATACTATTATCCCTTTGAAACTGTAGATTTTGAACACTTACTTGGTCACCTCTTTTATCATTTATGCCTATAGCACGACCAACAAGAGATGTTAGTGCTTTCAAATCGCTTTCATCCAAAGGCATGTATTGAACTTCATTAGTAGGTTTCTTATCTTTATCAAGTTTTGCTTTATATTTTCCATCAACTACTACTGCGGCTGTTATCCTTTTTATTCGTGCAAACTGAGATTTTGTTGTACTAACTGTTTTTCCTATCTCATAGTTTGTCGTTCCTGTATTTTTTTCATACTTCTCTTTTGTTTGAGTGCTTTTAAGACCTTGAACTGGACCAATATTGCTAACTGTGCCGGGAACACCACCAACTTTTTCAGGTGAACCACCCTCTCGTTTTTCTTCACTTGTCTGCTCACTTCTAACAACATTTTCGGGGTCATAACTCTCTGAAGTTGAATTTTTGATAGAAAAATCATACTCTATAGTAACCTGAGCAACTACCTTGTTTTTTCCACCCACAAATGGAGCTATCACTTGAATGATTTTAGACTGTCTTTTTTTCTCTTCTCTATTCTTAAATTTTTGTTGTGTTGCTGAGAGTTCACTCATCTGAGCCATTTCATCATCATCACCTAGAGTTTCACCATCACTATCGACTAACATTACATCAGCAGCAGTCATTTTTGGAACAGCAGAGCCAACAAGATTTTTTATACCTCTTATCTGTTTTGCAGATAGGCGTCTTCCCTCTACAAGCTGAACCATAACCGATGCTGTTGGATTGACTTGTTTTGAGATGAAGAGTGTCTCTTTTGGAAGTGCTAAACTTACAGATGCACTCTCTATGGGTGAGAGTGCATTTATAGTTCGAGAGAGTTCTCCCTCTAGTGAACGAAGATATTTTATCTTCTGGTCAAAACTTGTTGCTCCAAACTCTTGTTTATCAAAAAGTTCAAATCCAACACCACTATTTTTAGGAATACCTAAAGCTGCTATGGCAATTCTCTGCTTATAAACGACATCTTTAGGCACTTTAATAATATTATTTGCTTCTAGTTTATACTTGATATTACTTTTTTCAAGTTCAGCCACTACCTTTGCAGCATCTTCTGAACTCAATGAATCAAAAAGCACTTCATAGCCATTTGCAGGATTTTTATTTGAGCTATACACAACCAAGAAGATAAGAAAAGTTACAATTCCCACAATAGCAGCTGCAATAATTATTTTTTGCTGTGTGGTTAGTTTCTCATATAAAACAACTAATTGTGAAAAAAGTACTTTAAAGTCCATTAATCTCTCTTCTGATTATATTAATTTATTAAAAAGTTCAAAAAAACGACTATTTTGCTCTTTTGTTCCAACTGTTACACGGATGGCATTCATTCCATATCCACTTAAGTCTCTCACTATCATACCTTTTTTTAACAAAGAGTTTGATATATCCTTAGAGTTTTGCGTATCTTTAAGAGTTAAGGTAACAAAGTTTGTATAACTGTTTATTATATCTATTTTTTTATCTTTTGCAAACACTTCATAGCGTTTCATCTCTTCAAAATTCAATTTAATACAACTATTAACAAATTTTTTATCTTTTAAAGCGATAGTTGCTGCTTCAAGTGACAAAGTAGTAATATTAAAAGGTGGTCTTAATTTATATAACTCTTTTATAATATTAGCATTAGAGATACCATATCCAACTCTCATGCCACCTAAGCCAAATGCCTTTGAAAAAGTACCAAGATATATAACATTTTCAAATGAAGTTATCAAATCTTTTGGAGATATAGCTTTATATTCATCTTTATAAGCCGCATACTCCATATAAGCACCATCTATAACCACTAAAGTATCCTTATCAATCTTTTGCAAAAATTCAAATATGTCTTGATAATTTAAAGCATCCCCCGTAGGGTTATTCGGTGTACACAAAAATATAACATCTGGTTTTTCACTCTTATATAACTCATAAAATTCATCTAAATCATGTTCTTGTGAGGCTGTTCTTATAACATTCGCACCAACATGTTTAGCATAAATTTCATACATTGCAAAGGTAACACTATTGATAAGTATCTTTGAGTTACTGTTAGCTTTTGCATGCATAATAAACTCAATAACCTGATCACTGCCACTACCTATAATAATATTTTCATCTTCTACTAAAAACTGTTCGCCAAGTGCATTTTTCAGACTCAACATACTATCATCAGGATATAAGGACATATTGCTTAGTATATCTGCAACAGCCTCTTGCACTTTTGGCGAACAGCCGTATGGATTTTCGTTTGATGCAAGTTTTACAATATTTTCAGGTTTTATACCGAACTCTCTAACAACAAGTTCTATCGGTTTACCAGCTTCATAAGTTTTAATACTCTTTAGTTTTTTATTAAAATTCAACTCTCACCCTTTACATAACTTCCAAGCCATGTTATTTCATCTGCATGTTTTTTTATTGCTTTTTGTATCTCTTCTTCATCTATATGACCATAAAAATCTATAAAAAACCAGTAGCCAAAACCACTTTTGTCTTTTGAAGGACGAGACTCTATTTTTGAAAGATTTATATTTTCGTCATTAAAATCTTCTAAAAATCGCACTAAAGAACCAGCCTCAACTCCATCTTTTAAGCGAACAAGTATTGATGTTTTGTCCTCAGAGCTGATTGCATTTTTAAAATCACTTAAGATGACAAAACGAGTTGTATTATCTACTGAGTCTTCAACATTCTCAAAAAGTGTAGGTACACCATAAAGTTTTGCTGCTATGTGAGAACATATTGCTGCAGAGTTTGGCTCTTTTGCTGCTAAAATTGCTGCCGTTGCAGTTGATTCTACTGGGATTTGTTCTACATTCATAAAACCATGTTCTAGTAAGAACTCTCTACACTGTCCAAAGCCTTTATCTTTTGAGTATATTTTTGTTATATCTTCTATCTTATGTGCTTTGGTTACAAAAGACATATGAATAGGCATGTAAAGTTCGGCAACGATTTTAACTGAACTCTTAGCAAGATAATCAAGAGTTTCTCCAACTATACCATCACGAGAATTTTCAATAGGCACAACTCCAAACTTTGCTCTTTTTGATTCTAAAGTTTTAAAAACAGCATGAATAGAATTTAAAGATAGATACTCACTCATACCACCAAAACGACTCTCAGCAGCTTGATGGGTGAAGCTACCTTCTGGTCCTAAGTATGCAATTCGCTCTGGAAGTTCAAGATTACGAGAGACTGCAAATATTTCTAAATAAATCGCTTCAATAGCTCCTCTATTTAGTATTCCATTACTATCTTTGTTTATCTTTGTAAGTCTATCTATGATCTCTTTTTCTCTCTCAGGTCTATAGATAGCAGTCCCTGTGTTACTTTTAATCTCTCCAACACGCTCAACGATTTTCATTCTTTTGTTAAGAAGTTCTAAAATTTCATTATCAATATTGTCTATCGATATTCTACACTCTTGTAATGTTTTCATAAACTCTCCATTATCTCTTGCATATCACCATAAATCAAATCTGGTTTTAATTTATCATCTAAAAAAGGGACTATCTCTTTGGCGTTTTTATATTTTCCACTTGTAACAAAAATAGTTTTCATGCCCATCTCTTTTGCTCCACCCAAATCGCCCTTAACATCATCACTAACTATCGTTATATCATTAAAATTAGCTAATGGGGCTTGTTTTTTTAAATGTTTTAATGCTTCAGTGTAAAAAGTCTCACTTGGTTTTCCGACCACCTTATACTCCACTGATGTTGCATATTCTAAAAGTTTTAAAATTGCACCGACACCAGGATAGCGTTTAGAGTTTTTTGCATAAATAGATGTTTCATGCATACCAACTAAAGAAGCACCTGCTAACAAAAAGTCTATCATCTGAGAATATTCTTCCGAGGTAAAGTCTTCTTTTGTAGCAATTAAAACTGTTTTTGGATTTTTAAAATCTAAAACATATCCCATATTTACGAATGTGTTTAAAAATTCAGTAGAACCATATGCGGCAACTGACTCTTTATCTACATGGCTTTGCAAAAGCATAAAAGGGTCTAAATACTTATCAAAGCTGATGTTAAAACCTATGCTTTTAAGATAAGTAAAAAACTCAAAAGATGCTTTTTTTGTGTTATTTGTCAAAAGCATATAGGGTGTATTTGTCTCATTAAGCATATCTACAAACTCGATACTCCCTTTTATGGGTGTTTTATCAAAATCGCTAATCAAAGTACCTTGAATGTCAAGAAAATACAAACTTAAATCCTAGTCTAAATAATCTTCTTCCAATGCAATTAAATCATCAAAAGTTTCGCGTCTGCGAATAAGTCTGTCTTCACCATTTTGCACGGCTACTTCTGCACTTCTACCACGAGTATTATAGTTACTACCCATACCAAAACCATAAGCACCTGCACTATTTATTACAACTAAATCATTGTGAGATAGTTCGGGCAACATATAATCTTTCGCAAAAAAATCACCACTTTCACAAACTGGACCTACTATATCAACAGCTCTCTTTTCTCCATCATTTTGAGTTATAACATCTATCTTGTGATATGCTTTATAAAGTGAAGGGCGTAACAAGTCATTCATAGCACCATCAACAACTACAAATTTTTTATCACCATTTTGTTTTTCATAAAGAACCTTGCTTACAAAGAAACCTGCATTTGCTGTTAAAAATCTTCCTGGTTCACAAAGGATAGTCAAATCTAATGCTGTTAATGTCCCAAGAATTGCTTGAGCATATTCATAAGGTTCTATAAGAGTTTCATCATCATACCTAATGCCAAGTCCACCACCAATATCAAAAAATTTCAAATCAATCTTGATTGTACTGAGTGAACGAACCAAATCAGCAACAATCTCAGCAGACTCACGGATAGGAGTAAGCTCTGTAAGTTGTGAGCCTATATGAAAATGAATTCCAATAGGATCTAAATGTTCAGAATTGTTTGCCATAATATACATTCGTTTTGCTGTATTTAAATCTACACCAAATTTATTGTCATGAAGACCTGTTGAGATGTAGGGATGTGTTTTAGGGTCAATATTTGGATTTACTCTTACACTTATACGAGAGACTTTGTTTAGCTCTTTTGCTATCATTTCTACTCTTTTAAGCTCTGCATCACTCTCAAGATTTATATATAAAATATCTTTATCTATAGCTTCACGAATCTCATCATCTGTTTTTCCAACACCTGAAAAAATAATCTTATACGCTGGAATACCAGCCTTAAATGCACGACGAACTTCACCAATAGAGACACAATCAGCTCCACTTCCCATCTTTGCAAAATGTTTTACAACACTAAGATTTGAGTTTGCTTTTACTGCGTAAGCTACTATTGATTTTCTACCTCTAAATGCCTCTTTTAGTTTGTCAAACTGTTCACTCATATAATCTAAATCATAAACATATAAAGGTGTTTTGTATTTGTCTGTTAAAGCTCTAAAATCTATCATAAAATTTCCAAAGTATTTTTATAATATTTTATCTAAAAAGTGCTTATATTTGTATTATGAGGTAGATGGCTTATAGTGTTGGTATTGTCTAAACGCAACTAGAAACAATGCTACTATAGGTAAAATAATTCCAATTTCAGAAGGAATTGTCTTGTTAATGGAGAGTTCTACTAGCATAAATAGAATGCCCCACACCATTAGGGTTGAGAGTATTGCTAAAAAACTAAAGATAGAAACATTTAAAAACCTTGCACTTATCGGAACAAAGAAAAACATAATGACTATCAAGGAAGGAACAAAAAATGGATAAATAAATATCTTATAAAGAACAGCTTTAATACCTCTTGTATCAATATCTTGATCTTTTAAAAGAACTACTGCATCTATAGCATTTTTGATGGTAAAATTTACTTTTCCCTCATAAACTTGGTCAAGCATTTTTGGTCTAAAGCCTTTAAGTATCTTAAGATTATGCTCTTCATCCACCCTTATACCTAAAGATTGAAAATCTAATTTTTCTGGTTTTGTGATAATATCTGCATCTTTTATATTCCAAAATCCATTTCTATAATTTGCCTCTTTTGCAATCAAAACCTCTTTTAGTGAATCATTCTTAACGCTAAAGACTCTAATACCCTCAGCTTTTTCCTGTAAAGGTACCATCTTAGAAAAATATATATATTTTCCTTTATATGTGAAAAACAAATCCCTTGAAGCACTTAGATATTGGGAATAACTACGGATATTGTCTGAAAATTCATTTGCTCTTGAAAAACTTGAAAATGAGTGCAAACCTATATATATAATTGTAAAAACAGTAGAAACAACAACAAATGGACGCAATATATCTACTTTTGTATAACCAAGAGAGTAAAAAGAGACTAAGGCATTTGAACGGATAAGCATTATTTTTGTAGATATCATAGCAAATATCAAAGATAGAAGCAGTAGCATATCTATGCCATAAAAAGATTTATAAACAAGATATATAAGAAGTAAGTTTGCTGATTTTGTCAGCTGGTCAGCATATTGCATATAGTCAAATCCAACTAAGAACATCTCTAATGCCGTTAAAATTATAAAAAAATATTTAATATAATGCAATGATATATACTTAAATACTAGCAAATTATTCCTTCTTGGATAAACATATACTTATTTTAGCTTAAATTTTTTAATAGTATAGAGCGAACTAGTATCATCTAGCGAATTCTTTAGTAAAAACTCTATTGCTTCACACGCTTTATCTATCCAAACTTGTAAATGTGTTATCTCTTCTTCATTAAATGAACCTAAAACATAAGAAACAATCTCTCCTCGGTGTTCAGGTTTTCCTATTCCCATCCTCACTCTTATATACTCTTTTGAAATCTTTTCATCTGTAGAACGAAGCCCATTATGACCACCATGTCCACCTCCGTGTTTAAAACGCAATGTCCCAAAAGACAAATCTAAATCATCATGTATTACAACAACATCTTCAACTTTATAAAATTTTTTTACTTTAGCAATAGAGTTACCAGATAAATTCATAAAAGTAAGGGGTTTTAATAAAAAATGATTTTGAAATTTAAAGAGTTCACCTTCAAAAGATGAAGAGGATAATTTTTGTGCATTTTGTCTTTTAATAAGTGCATCAATAACCATAAAGCCTATATTATGACGAGACATAGCATACTCGGAGCCAGGATTACCTAGTCCGACTATGAGCATTTTATACTACTTATTTAGCTTTAATAATACTGATAAGTGCTACACGAGGAGCATCTATAACAGTAACATTTGGTATCTCTTCTAAATCACGAACAAGTTTAGAGTCACCTACATCCATATCAGTTACATCAATTTCAATACTGTTTGGAAGATTTTGTGGTGTACATTTCAGAGTTAAACGAGCTTTAGCCATATGTACAAGACCTTTATTTTTAACACCTATTGCCTCACCTTTCGCTACCACAGGAACATTAAAAGTAGTTACAACACCTTCTTGTGCTACCATTAAGTCAACATGTAAAAGATTACCAGTTACTGCTTGTGACTCATAAGATTGAACAACAACGCTCAACTCTTTACCACCAACACTTACAGGAAATGCTATAGCCTCTTTATTGCGTACTGTACGGATGTACTCATTCATTTTAAAAGCTGCATTGATATTTTCAAGACCTTTTCCATAAATGTTCGCAATTAGATAACCATCACGGCGAAGTGCTTTTGTGCCCTTTTTGCCAATACTCTCTCTAACTATACCTTCTAACATGTTAATTCCTTATATTTTAAAAATGAGTGGAATTATACCCATTTAAGATTTAATTTTTACTTTAAGTCAAATATATCATCATCTTTAATCGATTCAGATTTATTCTCATTTTTACTATCACTTGCTTGTATATCAGATGCTGAGCCACTGGTTAAACCATTTATTTTAAGTTCCAAATCAGCTGGACTAGTCGCATTTTCAAAAGCTTGTTCTTTTGTTATGATACCATCATTATATAGTTCCAAAATAGATTGGTCAAAACTTTGAGATTTATAATGCTCTCTTCCATTTTCAATAGCATCTTTTATCTCATAATCACGATTTTCCATAATAAGCTTTTCAATAGTTGGAGTACGGACAAGAATCTCCATTGCAGCTCTACGACCTTTATCTTTTGTTTGTACTAAACGCTGAGATATAATACCTTGAATAACACCAGCCAAACTAAGTCTCACACGATTTTGTTCCTCTGTTGGATATTGTGCAATAATACGGTTAATAGTCTCTTTTGCGTCTATAGTATGTAGAGTTGAAAATACTAAGTGACCAGTATCAGCTGCATGAAGTGCTAAATCTATTGTCTCTCTATCACGCATTTCTCCAACTAAAATAATATCTGGGTCTTCACGAAGAGCAGCACGAAGAGCAGTGCTAAATGAGAGCGTATCTTGACCAACTGAACGCTGATTTATAATACATCCTCTATCTTTATGTACAAATTCTATAGGGTCTTCGATGGTAATGATATGTTTCTTTCTATTGATATTTATCTCATGTATTAGTGCAGCTAGTGTTGTAGATTTTCCACTTCCTGTTACCCCAGTGACAAGGACTAAACCCCTCTCTTTTTGGGTAAAATTTTGTAAAACATCTGGTAGTTTCAGCTCTTGGAATGTAGGAATTTTTACAGGAATAACACGAAAAACTGCTGATACTCCATCCATTTGGAAAAATATATTCACACGAAAACGATTTCTTTCATCAAAGGGATAGACTAAGTCAAGTTCTTTTTTTTCAACAAACTCAGAGTATCTACCTTTTAATAACTCCTTAGCAAAAGTATTAGCATTCTCTGTTGAAAATATCCCACCTGAAAACTGTAGAATATCACCATTAATACGCGCTCTTATAACTGCGTTTGCTTTTACATGAAGGTCACTTCCACTATTATCAATGAGTTTCT